>Ga0160429_1000492_pt1 | contig 35188 bp, 26 predicted proteins | sample SolpanmetagenomR_FD_108199 | JGI IMG/M metagenome (GOLD analysis project Ga0160429, IMG submission 108199) | Solar panel surface microbial communities from Lawrence Berkeley National Laboratory, California, USA - R | ecosystem: Engineered > Built environment > Solar panel > Unclassified ... | reverse complement strand
GAGGCAATGGGCTGCGAAGTGGCCCGCACGGCCGGCTCAAACAGCTGCCGAAAACCAAAGCCCCGCGCATTAACGGCCTCGAAGAGGGCAAAATCCTCGGTCACGGAGAAAGGTAGTACTTCGTAGCCGCCCGTGGCCAAGTAGGCCGCGCGGGTGATGAGCATGTTGTTGCCCATCGCCGTCATGGGCTGGCCGGCCTCGGTGCCTACCTGAATAAGGGCTAGCGACAGCAGCCAGTCGAGCCGCTGCAAGCGGGCTAGCCAGCCGGGCCCCTCCGTCACGGTGAGGCCCGTGACGGTGCCCACGCCGGGCGCGGCATGGCGCAGCATGGCCGGCACCCAGGTGGGCGGCACGGCAATGTCGGCATCGGTGAGGAGGAGATAGTCGGCGCGGGCGTGGTGCGCCAGGTGGGCCAGCACGTTGGCCTTGCCCCGGGCCTGCCCCAGGTTCTTTTCGATGGGCACCACCCGCCAGGTGCCGGCAAAGCCCGCCAGCGCGGCCGCGGCCACGGCGCGGGTGCGGTCGGTGCTGGCATCGTCGCCCACCAGTATCTCCAGCTTTTCGGCGGGGTAATCGAGCGCGCGCAGGCTAGCCAGGCAACGCGGCAGGTTGGCTTCTTCGTTGCGGGCGGCCACCAGAATACTCACCAAGGGCCAGGGCTCGGGCAGCGCCACTGGGCTAGCCGCGCCGCACCGGGCCGCCAGCCGCCCGGTGGCGTAGGCCATCAGCAGCAGCCACAGGCCACAATACAGGAGAGAAAAGAGGAGCACAACAACCCGGCTAGCAAACTGCAAAAGTACCCGCGCCCTGGCCGTCGCCACTACAGCGCCGCAAACTCGTAGCCCAGCTCGCCATAGTGGGCAAGCAGGCGCGGCAGCAAAAAGCGCAGCGAGCGGCTGGCCTTGCGCGAGTCGTGCAGCACCATAATATCGCCGGGGCGGGTGGCGGCCAGGGCCAGGCGCAGGGCGCGCTCGGGGGCTAGGCCGGGGTCGTAGTCGCGGGTGAGCAGCGACCACATTACCACGCGGTAGTGCGGGCGCAACTGCCGCAGCACCGGCCAGGTCAGGCGACCATAGGGCGGCCGAAAAAGGGGCTTATCCCGACCCGCTAGCTGATTAGCAACCCCCAGCTTTTCGGTTGCGAGCCGCGGGTCTACTGCCAGCAACGAGCTTGCTAGCAGCAGCTTTTGGCACTCGGCCACGCCCGCCAGGTACTCGGCGCGGGGCGTATTCCAGGCGCTGCGGTGGTGCTGGGTATGGTTGCCCAGGCGATGGCCGGCAGCCAGCGCGGCGTGCGCTATTTCGGAGTGTCGCCCCAGGTTATCGCCCACGCAAAAGAACGTGCCCCGCGCCCCATACGCCGCCAGCTGCTCCAGCACCCAGGGCGTTTCTTCGGGGATGGGGCCATCGTCAAACGTGAGGTAGAGGCGCGGCCGGCCGGTGGGGCTAGCCGGTGCCCCGTGCCACTCGCTACCCGGAAACACGGGGCGCAGCCAGGCGGGCGGGCGGGTAAGCGGATTGAGCAGCAGCAAAACGAAACCGAAACAAGCAAGTGCGGGTACTACGAAAGCAACGGGCCGGCTTTCGCCCGCAAATTTACCCTAGCTTCTTTTGTTATGCCGCGTAAGTCCTTTTCTGAGCTCATCAACAGCCCTGGTATGCCTGTGCTGGTCGATTTTTACGCCGATTGGTGCGGCCCGTGTAAAACGATGGCGCCCATTTTGCAGCAGGTAGCGGCCCAGCACGAGGGCAAGCTGCGCATTATTAAAATCGACGTGGACAAAAACCAGGCTGTCGCGCAGCAATTTCGGGTGCAAAGCATTCCCACGCTCATTCTCTTTCACAAGGGGCAGCCAGTGTGGCGGCAGGCGGGCGTGGTGCCAGCCGGCCAGCTCACGCAGGCAGTAAGCACCTATTTATAATAGTTTTAAGATAGCAGCCAGCCGCAAACTTAACGCCCCAGGGGTGCGTTGGCAATGCACGCTCCTAGGGCGTTGTAATTTGCAGGTATGCTCCGAGTTGTTCGTTCGTATAAGCTAAGCATTCTTTTTCTACTATTCGGGGCGCTGCCGCAGGTGGCCCGGGCCCAGGTTTTGCACACGCTTAGCGGCGTGGTGCGCGGCAGCGACGGCACTGCGCTACCAGGTGCCTCGGTGGCGGTGCCCGCGCTGGGCCTGGGCACTGCCACCGCGCCCGATGGAAAATTCGCTCTATCGCTACCCGCAGGCCCGCAGCAGGTAGTGGTGTCTTTTGTGGGCTATACCTCGCAAACGCTGAACGTTAATTTACAGCGCAATCGGCTGCACGACTTTACGCTAGCAGCCTCTACTGCCGAGCTGGGCGAGGTGGTGGTGCGGGGCCAGCAAACATTGCGGGAAAAGCTGCAATCGACTCAGATGGGCGTCGAGCACCTCAGCATTCGGGAAGCCAAATTGTTACCGGCGCTGTTTGGCGAGGTCGATATTCTGAAGACCCTGCAACTCAAGCCCGGCGTGCAAAGCGGGGGCGAGGGCAGCAGTGGCTTGTTTGTACGCGGCGGCTCGGCCGACCAGAATCTGGTGCTGGTTGACAATGTGCTGGTGTATAATCCTAACCATTTATTCGGATTATTTTCGGTTTTCAACTCCGACGCTGTGCAAAGCGTCGATTTGTACAAAGCTGGTTTTCCAGCGCAGTTCGGGGGGCGCCTCTCGTCGGTAGTTGATGTAAAATTGCGGGAGGGCGACCGCGAAAAGTACGTGCTCACCGGCGGCATCGGCCTCATCTCGTCGCGCCTCAGCTTTGAGGGGCCCATTCAAAAGGGTAAAGGCTCTTTTATCGTGAGCGGGCGGCGCACGTATTTCGACGTTTTCACGCGCGCTCTCAACCGGGCCAACGCGGGCAAAGAAGACTGGCGGCCCATCCCGGATTACTATTTCTACGACTTCAACGCCAAGGCTAATTATACGCTGGGCGAGAAAGACCAGCTGTTCTTTACGGGCTACCTGGGGCGCGATATTTTTGGTTTTACCTCGCCCAATGGCTTTCAGGCCAGCTTTACCTGGGGCAACACGCTAGGGGCACTACGCTGGCAACACGTGTTTTCGCCCAAGCTGACGATGAACACAACGGCTTCGGCTAGCTCCTACAAGTACAATTTAGGTAACAGCATCGACCAGTTCAGCTTCGACCTGGGCTCGACTATTCTGGACTACAACCTGCGCACCGATTTTGACTACCTGGCCAGCGACCGCCACACGCTTAAGTTTGGCGCGTCGCTCACGCACCATCAGTTTGGGGTGGGCCGCCTGCAACGCAGCTCGCAGGATAACAGCGTCAACTTTGGCGCCGATGTCAACTACACCGGTCAGGAAGGCGCGCTGTATGTCACTGATAATATTAAAGTTACGGACAAGCTGCAAGCCGAGCTTGGCCTGCGCGCCACGGGCTTTCAGAGCAGCCCCAACCGCTTTGGGGGGCTTGAGCCGCGCGCCTCGGCCCGCTATTCGCTCTCGGATAATATTTCGCTCAAGGGCAGCTACGCCCTTATGTACCAGTACGTTCACCTGGTTTCGAACTCCGGCGCATCGCTGCCCACCGATATCTGGTATCCGTCGCGGCTGTCGGTGAAGCCCGAGCGCTCGCAGCAGGTGAGCACCGGGGCTAGCTTTCTGCTCGGCGGTGGCAAATTTTTGCTCACCGATGAAGTGTACTACAAATGGGCCAGCAACCAGATTGATTTCAAGGACGGCGCCCAGATTTTTGCCAATAACGACCTCGACTCGCAGTTTCTGTTCGGGCGCGGCTGGGCCTACGGCAACGAACTGTACCTCGAAAAGAAAACCGGCAAAACCACTGGTTGGATTGGTTACACCCTGGCCTGGACTAAGCGCAATTTTACGCCCCAGCTAGGCACTACGGGCATCAACAACGGCCAGGATTTTTACCCAAACTACGACCGGCGCCACAATATTAACGTCGTGGTGATGCACGAGTTGAATGCGCGCATCTCGCTCACGGCCAGCTTTGTGTATACCAGCGGGGCCCCCACCACACTACCTTTCGGGCGCTTTGCCATTCAGGATATTTACCAGGGTGGCATTCAGGCCGTGCCGGTGTATCCGGACCGCAATTCGTACCGCATGATACCCTATCATCGCCTCGACCTGGGCATGGTATACAAGCTGCGGCCCTCGCGTATTGGCGGCCAGCGCGACCTTACGTTCAGCATTTATAATGCTTATAACCGACGCAATGCGTACTTCATCTACTTCGAGCAAACGCGCGACAAGGCAACCGATAAGGTGACCGGCTACCGGGCGCAGCAGGTATCGCTCTTTCCGTTTATCCCCTCGGTAACGTACAATTTTAAATTCTGACCGCAGATTTAACGGATTTAACTGATTTCGGGGATACGCCCACTGCGTGGGATGGCTTTCCACTTTTTATTTAATTAGGCATGGGTTTACTTAACTACCAGGGTGCACTTGGGCTTTTGCTGCTAGGGGGGCTGGCGGGATGCAAGAGCTTGCAGAACGATGCCAATGTGCCGCTGCCCACTTATGCCAACCAGCTCGTGGCGGAGTGCTATCTTGAAAATGGTGTCATTCCGCGTTTAACTATTACTGAGTCAGTCCCTTATTTGGATAATGGGCAGGCCGTGGCGGCGGGCTCGCAGATACTTCCGCTGGCAAATGGCCAAACCGTGCAGCTACCCACCGATGTGACCGTGGCCCTGACGCTGCCCGGCGGGCGGGCGGTGCCGCTCCGGTTTAGTCCTGGTATAGATGCTTCTACGGGCAAGTATTACACCCACATTGGCACGCAGCCGTTGGCAATCAAGGTGGGCCAGCAGCTTGGCCTCGATGCGCAGGACAAGCGGGGGCGACACCTTACGGGCACCACTATTGTGCCCACGCGGATTCTTATCGACTCCGTAAAGTACAAGTTCAACGACTTAACGGGCGAGAATAGGAAAGCCTATTTCCAAACCAAATGGACCGACCCAGCCGCCACCACCGACTTTTACCGGCTAATGCTGCACAAGGGCAAGCCCGCCAACAACTCCGAAACCGACACCGACATCCGCGACAAGCAGTTCAACGGGCAGTCCTACGCGCAAGTGACAACCTACCGCTTCCAGCAGGGCGACACTGTAACGGCCACGCTCTACCACGTCGATTCGCTGTATTTCGACTTCCGCCAGTCGGTGCGCAACGCCCGCAACGCCAACGGCAACCCGTTTGCCCAGCCCTCCGGCATTCACAGCACGGTGCAGGGCGGGCTAGGGGTCTTCACGGTGCTGGTGAGCGATATTCGGCGAGTTATTCTGAAATAACCCAGCGCCAAGATTACACAAACTACCAGGGGGAGCGGTCAGGAAGAAGTGCTTCTTCCCCCCCTGGTAGTTTGTGCTTTTTACTACAATACGGCCTTCATCAAAGCCGTGAGGCGCGGTTCGGCCTGGGCCGCGGCAGCCAGAATCTCGGGTAGCTGCACGGGCTTGAGTTGGCCGGGGTAGCAGAGGTCGGTGATGACCGACACGGCCAGCACGGGCAGGCCCAGGTGCCGGGCCGCAATAACTTCGGGCACCGTGCTCATACCCACGGCATCGGCTCCGATGATGCGCAGGTAGCGATACTCGGCGGGCGTTTCGAGCATGGGGCCGGGGCAGGCCACGTACACGCCGCGCTGCGTGGTGCGCCCCTGCCCTAGCGCCTCGGCCGCCGCGCGGGCGCGGGCCAGCAGGTCGGCGTCGTAGGGCGCGTGCATATCGGGAAAGCGCGGGCCCAGCTCGTCGAGGTTAGGGCCAATGAGTGGGTTGGTGGGCAGCAGGTTAATGTGGTCGTCGATGAGCATTAAATCGGCGATGGCAAACTCCGGGTTTAACCCGCCGGCCGCGTTGCTCACAAACAATTGCTTGATGCCCAGTAGTTTGAGCACCCGCACGGGCAGCACTACCTGCGGCATGGTATAGCCCTCGTAGTAGTGAAAGCGCCCCTGCAGCACGGCTACTTTTTGCCCAGCTAGGGTGCCTAGCAGCAGGCGCCCGGCGTGGCTCTCCACGGTCGAAACCGGGAAATTGGGAATGTCAGCGTAGCTGATTTCGTACTCAATTTCGACTTCCTTCGCTAGTGCACCCAGGCCAGTGCCAAGGATGATGCCGGTGGTGGGCTCGAAATTATTGGAGTGGGCCTGAATGTAGGCAACGGCTTCTCGGATAGTTTGCATAGAAAGAGGGAAAGTAGCGCAAAGCGGAAGCTTCGCGCCATTGGCTACAGCGTTAGGCGGTCGTTGCTAGGGTCGGCGTCGAGGTAGAGGCCGTGGTCGAAGGCAACGCTTTGCACAGCTTTTCCGGCTGGGATGGTGAGGCTGGCCTGCTGCTGATTGGCACGCCAGAAATCGGGAGAGCGGTGCAAGGCTTCGCTGCTGCCATCGGCATAAGTTACTTTCAGGTCAATCGGCACGGCAAAGCCGCCCACGTTTTGGATGGTGATGGCCGTGCCTTCGCCCGTTTTAGTGGCTTTGGTAAGGGCTAGGTCGATGTAACCGTTGCTGAAAAACCAGTTGTTGAAAAACCAGGTTAAATCCTGCCCGGCGGCATTGCTCATCGAGTTGAAATAATCCCACGGAATGGGGTGCTTGCCGTGCCAGCGGTCCATGTAGGTGTGCAGGCACTTCTTAAACAACTCATCCCCTAGCATATCCTTGAGGGCCAGGTAGCTAAGCGACGCCTTGCCGTAGGAATTGTTGCCGTAGCCAGCCCGTAGCTCGCTGCTGGGCGTGATAACGGGCAGGTCTTCGGCAGTGCTGGGGTCGTTTATCCAATTGGTGACGCGGAAGCGGCGGTAAAAGTCATCGGCCGCCGCCACGCCGTTTTCGGCCCGCCCGATGAGCAGCTCAAACGTGGTGGCCCAGCCCTCGTCCATAAAGGCGTAGCGGCTCTCGTTGATGCCCATGTAAAACGGGAAATACGTGTGGGCGATTTCGTGGTCCTGCACCAGCTGCGCGAATTTGAGGTCCTTCTGCGGGCTGTCGTTCACCATCATCGGGTACTCCATATCGGCAAAGCCCTGCACCACCGTCATCTTCGGAAATGGGTAGGGCACGCCCGGCCAGTTGCGCGAAAACCAGCTCAGCGCGTTCTGGCTGAACTTGACCGACGAGCGAAAATCCGCCGTCGAGTCGGCGTAGGCGGCCTGCACGCTGGCGCGGCGCTTGGTGGCGGGGTCCACAATTACGCTGGCCGCGTCCCAGTCGTAGTGGTCGCTCAGGGCCAGCGTCACGTCCGAAATGTCGTTGGCCTTCCACACCCAAGTGTTAAAGGGCTGCTGAACGGTGATGTTTTTCCTGGCCAAATCGGCGGCCGTAGCGATGTGCATAATGGCATCGCTGGTCATGGATTTTTCCAGTTTCTTGGCGAAGGCGGGCTGCAATACCTGCTTGGGATTTTGCAGCGTGCCGGTGGCCCACACGATATAGTTGGCCGGCACGCGCACGCGCAAGGTGTAGTTGTTGAAGTCGTTGTAAAACTCCTTGCTGTCTACAAAGGGCAGGCGGTCCCAGCCGTTGTAGTCGTCGTACACGGCAATGCGCGGGTAGAAGTAGGCCAGAAAAAACGTCGTTTTATCGAGCATCCCCTCGCGCCCGCTTTCCTGCGAAATCGGGAAGTGCCAGCCGAAGGCCAGCCGCACCGAGTCGTGGGGCAGCAGCGGCTTGGGCAGCGCAATGGTTTGGGCAGTGGCGCTGCCGCGCCCTTTGTAAGGCCTGGTTTGCCCACCCACGGCAAACGAGTCGATGCTCACGCCCTCGGTCAGGTAGTCGGGGCCAGCGTCGCCGTCGCGCGAAACGCCGGGTTTGTGAATGTTCTGAATCAGCCGGATAACGAGGCTTTTCAGCGTATCGGGGCTGTTGTTGAAGTACGTTATTGTTTCGCGGCCCCGAATGTCGCGCGCGGGTGGGGCGGCCTGCACCGTAATGTCGTAGCGGGCCGTGTTTTGCCAGTATTTGGGGCCGGGGCGGCCATCGGCGGCACGGGTACCCTTGGCATAGGCGCGCTTGATGTCGCGGGGTTGGTAAAGGCTGGTTTGGGCCTGGGCAGTGGGCGCGAGGCTAGCCAGCGCAAGGGCACTTAGAAGTAGTGGGCGCATTCTGTTCTAATTGAAAGTAAAATCGCCTGTCAGGCTGCCAAAGAAAGCATCTTGCCAGAGCGAAGCTACCGTGACGCAGCCCTGGCAAGATGCTTCCTTCGTCAGCCTGACAGACGAGCTGATGGTGTTCTGACCACTATTACCTACTTGATTTCCAGCTCATACGGCAAACGCGCCTGCACGCCGCGCATCTGCATGAGCTGCTGGTACTGGCGCACGGCGGGGTACAGTGGGCCGAGCTTGACTTGCAGCACGCGGGCTTCGGCGGCGGCCTGCTCGTCGTCGTCGCCACCGGTGAAGCGGCTGAAGAACTTCTCGACCGCCGACTTGGTACGCGGCAGGCGCTGCACTTGGTAGTCGCCCTGCTTGAGGTGGGCGCGGGCGCCGGCGATTTTGAGCGCGTCTTCGTACGAGCCCAGCACGTCGACGAGGCCAATGCGCTTGCCTTCGCTGCCGCTCCACACGCGGCCCGAGGCAATGCGGCGCAGGCGCTCGACGGGCATGTGGCGGCCTAGCGCGGCCTTAGCCGTGAAGTCGGCATAAATCTCATTTACTTCTAACTGAAGCTGTTGCTTCTCGTAGGCCGTGAGCGAGCGGGTGATGGTGGGCAGGTCGGAGAACTTGCCGGTGGTCACGCGGTCCACGGTAATGCCGAGCTTATCAGCCAGCAGCGGCTGGATATTGGGCAGCACGCCAAACACCCCAATGGAGCCGGTAATGCTGTTTGGGTGGGCCACAATGGTATCGCAGGCCATGGCAATGTAGTAGCCGCCGCTGGCGGCCACGTCGCTCATGCTAGCGATAATGGGCTTCACTTTTTTGGTGAGCACCACCTCGCGGTAAATGATGTCGGAAGCGAGCGACGAGCCGCCCGGCGAGTTGATGCGCAGCACCACGGCCTTCACCTTATTATCGAGACGCGCCTTGCGGATGGCCTCGGCAAACTTGTCGCTGCCGATGTTGTCGTCCGAGCCACGGCCCGTTACGATGTCGCCCTCGGCGTAGATAACGGCGATGCGGTTGCCGCTGGTGCTACCTTCTTTCTCGTCGTCGTCCTTGCTAGCCCCCTGGTAGTCGCTCAGGCTCACCACACTAGGCTTCTTGTCGGCCTTCACCCCTAGTTTACTGCGCAGGTAGTCCTGCACCTCGTCGAAGTAGCCGAGCTTGGTCACGAGTTGCAGGCGCAGGGCGTCTTTGGCATTGTGCACCAGCATCGAATCGGAGATAACCTTGAGGCGCGGGGCCGGGATTTTCCGGCTCTCGGCCACCTGGCCTAGCATGTGGTCGTTGAGCGAGTTGAGGTACGAAACTGTTTGGTAGCGGGCCGAATCGGAAAAATTCTCGCGGAAAAACGGCTCCACGGCGCTCTTAAACGAGCCTACCCGGAAGATGTAAGGCTCGATGCCGGCCTTGTCGAACAGGCGCTTGTAAAACATGACTTCCGAGCTCAGGCCGTTGAACTCGAGCGAGCCCAGCGGGTGCAGGTAAATCTGGTCGGCCACCGAGGAGAGGTAGTAGCTTTTTTCGGAAGCAATTTCGTGGTAAGCCACGATAAACTTACCCGAGCGCTTGAAGTCGAGCAGCGCGTCGCGCACTTCCTCCAGCGAAGCCATGCCGCCCTGCACCAGCTCCAGGTTGAGCAGAATACCCTTGATGTCGTCGTCGGTTTTGGCCTGCCGAATGGCATCCTTGATGCCCACCAGCCCGAGCGTGGCACCGCCGCTGCCCAGCAGGTCGGCACTTCGCTTGCGCTCCGAAATGGGCTTGTCGAACTTCAGCTCCAGCACCGAGTTGCTGGCCACCGTTTTGTCGGCGCCGCTGCCCACGGCCGCCGCTAGCCCCGCCAGCAGAATAAAACCGAGCGCCGAAAACACTACCAGCCCCACCACCGTGGCTAGCACAAACTTAAAAAATTGCCTCACAGGACCGCAGATTTAACGGATTTAACGGATTTCGCAGATACGCCCGCTGCGCGGGCTGACTAGCTAGGCGCAGCTACTTGCTGGCTGGGCGGCAAGATACAGCCGCTCCATAGCTACTGGTTAGCTACTGGGGTTATCGCGGGGCTGGCGCTAGCATTACAGCGATATTTCTTCGTGGTCTGGCCATCTGGGCCAACTGCGCTCAGTAAGCAATAGCATTAGTAGGAGTAGTAACACCAACTCCAGACAGCCAGACAGCCGCCTTCACCCTAGCTTAGCCAGCCCGCGGCAGCGGGCGTATCCCCGAAATCCGTTAAATCCGTTAAATCTGCGGTCCGTTAAGGCGGCGGGCACTGCTAATATTCATATTTTTCCTGCCACCAGGCGCGCAGGCGCTCGCGGATTTTCGCCTCGGCGGGGTTGTCGCCGGGGTCGTAGTAGCGGGTGCCGCTCAGGGCCTCGGGCATAAACTCCTGGTAGGCAAAGTTGCCCGCGCCATTGTGCGAGTATTGGTAGGCCTGGCCGTAGCCTAGCTCCTTGAGCAGCTTGGTGGGCGCATTGCGCAGCGGCACCGGCACGGGGTGCACGCCGTGCTGCCGCACCTGCGCCTGCGCCGCCCGAATGGCCGTGTACGCCGCATTGCTCTTGGGCGAGGTTGCCAGGTAGATAACGGTCTGGCTCAGAATCAAATCGGACTCGGGCAGGCCAATAACCGTGCAGGCCTGAAAGCAACTTTGGGCCAGCAGCAGCGCGTTGGGGTTAGCGTTGCCGATGTCTTCGGAAGACAGAATAAGCAGGCGGCGGGCAATGAATTTGACATCCTCGCCGCCTTCCAGCATCACGGCCAGGTAGTAGAGCGCGGCGTTGGGGTCCGAGCCGCGGATACTTTTGATGAAGGCCGAAATCACGTCGTAGTGCATCTCGCCGCCCTTGTCGTAGCGAGCCAGCGGGCGCTGGGCTGTGAGCTGCACGGCCGCATCGGTAAGCTGCACGCGGCCGCTAGGGTCGGGCGGCGTGCTTTGCACCACTAGCTCCAGCAGGCCCAGCAGCTTGCGGGCGTCGCCGCCCGAGAGGGCTAGCAGGGCGTGGTCCTCCACCACATCAGTCGGAATCTTGCTGAGCACCTCGTCCTCGGCCAGCGCGCGGCGGATAATTTCGCGTAGCGTGTCGGCACTCAGCGCCTCCAGCGTGTACACCTGGCAGCGCGACAGCAGCGCCGGAATCACCTCAAACGATGGGTTTTCGGTGGTGGCGCCGATGAGCGTGACGGTGCCGTTCTCCACGGCCCCTAGCAGGGCATCTTGCTGCGCCTTGCTAAAGCGGTGAATCTCATCAATAAACAGGATAGTGCCCGCCTGCTTCCTGGCGCGGTCGATGATTTCGCGCACGTCCTTCACGCCGGCATTGATGGCCGAAAGCATAGCAAAGGGCCGTTTCAGCTCCTCGGCCAGCAGCAGGGCTAGCGTGGTTTTGCCCACGCCCGGCGGGCCCCACAAAATGAGCGAGGGCAGCCGCCCGGCGGCCAGGTAGCGGCGCAGCACACCCTGCGCGCCCAGCAGGTGGGTTTGGCCGGCGTAGTCGGCCAGGCGGCGTGGGCGGCGGCGCTCGGCCAGCGGCGCAGTATTGGGAGTATCGAAAAGAGAAGCCATAAACGTTGTTCGTAGTGCCAGCACACGGGGCGGCCGGCCTGCAAAAGTCGCTAAAGACTTTCGCAGCCTTGCTTGTTACGTGCACTCCCCGGCCGGCGCCCGTCCTTTGTGGTGCTAAAAGTCCTTGCGGGCTCCTTTTTATGTTTGCTAAAATTCGGCTGCACGCGGCCCTGTTCCTGGTTTCGCTCATCTACGCTGGCACGTATAGCCTGGCCAAGGACATCATGCCGCACTACATGCAGCCGCTGGGCATCGTGACGCTGCGCATTGCCGGGGCGGCGCTGTTCTTTGGGCTGATTAAGCTGGTGGTGGCGCCCGGCGAGCGCATCGCCGGCCGGGCCGATAATATGCGCGCCATTGCCTGCGGCGTGCTGGGCATCGGGCTCAATCAGTTATCGTTTTTTGCGGGCCTCAACCTCACCACGCCCATCAATGCCTCGCTGCTGCAAACCATTTCGCCCATCGTAGTGGTGCTGGCCTCGGCCGTGCTGCTCAAGGATAGGATTACGGTGTCCAAGCTAGCGGGTATTGCGCTGGGCGCGGTGGGCGCGGCGGCCCTCATACTGAGCCGACCCAGCAACGGCGCCGAGGCCAAAGATGCGCTGGCCGGCAACCTCTACCTGCTGCTCAACGCCACCGTGTTTGGCTTGTACCTGGTGCTGGCCGCCCCGCTCATGAAGAAATACCACGCCTTCACGGTGCTGGCGCGCATCTTTCTGGTGGGCGGCGTCATTGCCATTCCGATTGGCTTGCCGCAGGCCATCGCGGCCGATTATGGCAGCTTTCCGCTCTACATCTGGGCCGAGCTCGGCTACATGGTTTTCTTCCTCACTATCCTGGCTTACCTTCTGAATAACTGGGCATTGAAGTATGCCTCGCCGGCGCTGCTAGGGGTGTACATTTACTTGCAGCCGGTGCTGGCAGTGCTCATTGCCGTGGCCTCGGGCAAAGACCGGTTTACCCTAGACAAAGCCTGGCAGGCGGCGCTCATTTTCGTGGGCGTGTGGCTGGTGAGCCGCAAGCCCGCGCCCACACGGGCGCCCGAGGCCGCCCCCGAGTAGCTGCATACGACCCTAGCCAGGCTAACTTAGGGCCGTATGCGGCTACTCTACGTTTGTTTTTTGGGCTCACTCTGCGGGCTGGCGGCTAGCCCACTGGCCTTTGGGCAGGCTAGCCGGCCGGCGGCCGACAGCACCAAGCCCAAGGTTTACACCTACACTGAGCGCCTGCCGGTTTTTCCGGCCCGCGAGGCCGCCGACAGTGCCCGCAACACGTTTCAGCGCCTCAAGCGGTTTCTGGAGCAGGACAAGATGTTTCCGCCCAAAGCCCTGCGCGACGGGGTGCAGGGCCAGGTCAAGTTTTCGTTCGCCGTCGATGCCCAGGGGCACACCATCGACATCAAGCTGGTGCAGGGCCTGCGAGCCGATGTTGACTCGGCCGTGCTGCGCAATGCACACCGGCTGGAGGCTATTCAGTGGCGGCCGGGCACCCAGAATGGGCGGCCCGTGCGCGTGGCCTACACCGTGCCGCTGACCTTTAGCGCGGGCAACGTGGGCCGCAATGGCGAGCCGTTCGACTCGCTTGATAGCGGCCCCTACCAAAAGCTGGTGCTGCCGCTAGGGGGGTGGTCGGGCCGGCTGGCGCGCCTGCCCGCCGGCAAAGGCTTCATCTACGGCAGCTGCTTGCAGCGCCTGGGCACCAACGGCCTCGGCATGGGCCAGTACGTGCGCCTGGTCAACTTAACTACGCATAAGGCGGTGCGCATCAGTGTAAAACCCATCCTGAAATCGCGCCGCGAAAATGCTTTTTGCTACGCCCTGCCCGCGGGCCGCTACGCCCTGTTTATCTACGAATATCCCGACCCCGTGCTGGGCGGCCTCAACCTGCACTTTGAGAGCCTGCGCAAGCCGCGCGCGCGCCAGCCCACCGCCGGCCTGGGCGCCACGCGCTACCTGTTTACGGTAGCCGCGGGCCAGTTGCACTACGTGGGCACCTGGAACCTGGCCAACGAGTATGACCCTATTTTTCTGGATGAGAAAGCCCTGCTCGATGCCGCCCTGCAACCCGAGCTCCCCGGCTTGCCCCTCGAAATGGCCCGCGTAGCCATTCCGCGCTAGCCCCGTTTGCCCGCTGCGGCGCGCCCGGCCCCGCGCCATAACCTTGCCCTAGCTCAGCCGTTAGCCAAGCGCACCAACTTGCTTGCTTCCGGACTGATGAATTTTACTGGTAAGAATATTCTGGTGGTCGGTGCCTCGTCGGGCATTGGGCTAGCCACGGCCCAGCTGCTGCACGCGGGCGGCGCCACGCTTTTTACGGCCTCGCGCCACCTCTCGCCCGAGTTGGCCACGCTCGGCACCACCCACCTGGCGTACGACGCTACCCAGCCCGTGGGCACGGCCTTCGAGGCGCTGCCCGAGGTGCTGCACGGCCTTGTGTACTGCCCCGGCTCCATCAAGCTGCGGCCCTTCGAGCGGGTGCCCGTCGAGGATTTTCGGGCCGATTTTGAGTTGAACGTGCTCGGGGCCGTGCAGGCGCTGCAAGCCACCGCCAAGCGCCTCAAAAAGGCCGAAGGAGGAGCTAGCGTAGTGCTGTTCAGCACCGTAGCGGCCGCCGTGGGCATGAGCTTCCACACCAGCATTGCCACTGCCAAGGCCGCCGTGGAGGGCCTCACCCGCGCCCTGGCCGCCGAGTACGCTGGCAGCGGCCTGCGCGTCAACTGCCTGGCCCCCAGCCTCACCGACACGCCCCTGGCCGCCGCGCTGCTCAACACGCCCGAAAAAGCGGAGGCCGGCGCCAAGCGCCATCCCTTGCAGCGCGTGGGCCGGGCTAGCGACCTGGCAAACATGGCAGCGTTCCTGCTCTCCGACCAGGCAACATTCATCACCGGCCAGGTGCTGGCCGTGGATGGCGGCATGGGCAAGCTGAAATAAGTGCCGCCCAGACGTGGCGAGTCCGGGCCATTTCTAGTACATCTTCATGGAAATCACCATCTTCTGGCACCGTCGCGACCTGCGCTTTGCGGACAACGCGGGGCTAGCCGCGGCGCTGCAAAGTGGCCACCCGGTACTGCCGCTTTTCATCTATGACCAGACTATTCTGGAGAAACTACCCCCGGATGATGCCCGGCTCACCTTCATCTTCGACCAGGTAGAGCGGCTGGCCCACGAGGCGCGCGAGGCCGGCGGGGGCTTTTTGGCGCGCTATGGCAAGACGGAAGCGGTATTCGAGGCGCTGCTGAAAGCCTATGACGTGGCCGCCGTGTACACCAACGAAGACTATGAGCCCTACGCCACCGAGCGCGACGCGGTCATTGCGAAGCTTGTGGAAAAGCACGGCGCTGAATTTAAGGCCTTTAAAGACCAGGTCATTTTCGCTAAAGACGAAGTATTGACCAAAAACGGCAAGCCTTCCAAAGTATTCGGCGCCTACTCGAAAGCGTGGCAGGCCAAGGTGACGCCCGACGATTTTAAGCCCCACCCCTCGGCGCGCCTGTTCAAGAAGGAAAACCTGGCTAGCCCCCAAAAAGGCGATGCCAGCCGGCCCACGCTCAAGGAAATGGGTTTTGAGCGCCACGAGCAATGGACGCCGCCCGCCCACCTGCCCCCGGCCAAGGTGGTGGAGAACTACGACCAAGTGCGCGACCTACCGGCCGAAAAGCGCGGTACCACCCGCCTGTCGGTGCACCTGCGCTTCGGCACCGTCAGCATTCGCCAGCTTATGCAGCAGGCGCAGGAGCTGAACAATAAGCTGCTGAACGAGCTGATTTGGCGCGATTTCTTTATGATGTTGCTCTGGCATTTTCCCAACACGGCCACGGAAGCCTACGACCCCAAAATGCGGCACCTGCCCTACCGCGATGACGAAGCGCAGTACAGAGCGTGGTGCGAAGGCCGCACCGGCTACCCGCTCGTTGACGCGGGCATGCGCCAGCTCAACGCCACTGGCTACCTGCACAACCGCGCCCGCATCGCCACGGCGGGCTTTTTGGTAAAGCAATTGTTTATCGACTGGAAGCTGGGCGAACATTACTTTTCCGAGAAGCTGCTCGACTACGACATGAGCAACAACGTCGGCAATTGGCAGTGGATGGCCGGCACCGGCGCCGTGGCCGCACCCTGGTTTCGGGTGTACAGCCCCGACAGCCAGCAGCAGCAATACGACCCCGACTACGAGTACGTGAAGCAATGGGTGCCCGAGTTCGGCACCGACAAGTACCCCGCCCCCATTGTGGACCACAAGTTTGGCCGCGAGCGCGCCCTTGACCTTATTCGCAAAAGCCGCAAGTAGCATAGCGCAGCCCCTACGGGTGCGCACGCGGGCAGGTAGTTGATAAGTCGTTCGACCTGAACCAGGGGGCTAGCCAGCCGGTTATACCAGCATGGAGCCAACCTTGCTGAAGCCCGCTTACCTCGACTATTTGCGCCGCCACGGCCGCGCGCCCAAAACCGTTTTCGCCTTTGCCGATGCGCAGGGCATTACGGAGGGCGAGTTTTACCGCCACTACGCTTCGTTTGCCGTCATCGACCGCGAGGCGTGGGTTGATTTTGGCCGCGAGGCCCGCACCCAGGCCGCAGAGGAGCCGGCTTGGCAGGGCTACGGCGCCCGCGAAAAGCTGCTGGCTTTTTACTACACGCTGCTCGAAATCTTAAAAAACAACCGCAGCTTCGTGCTGCTTACGCTGGGGCGCTCGCAAAAGCGCAAGCCTGCCTTGATACCCAAAGTATTGGGCAATTTTGAAGACGAGTTTAAGGAGTTTGTGCAGGAGATTTTGCAGGAAGGCCGCGCTACTGGCGAGGTGGCTAGCCGGCCGTTTTTGCAGGATGGCTACGGGCGCATTTTTCTGCGTCAGCTGCAATTTATTTTGCTCTACTTCGTGCGCGACGAGTCGGCCAATTTCGAGCGTACCGATGCAGCCGTGGAAAAAGCCGTGACGCTGAGCTTCGACCTGGTGGGCCGCAACACGTTCGACTCAGCCCTTGATTTTGGCCGTTTTCTGCTGCAAAAGCGCGCTTAGTCATGGCCGACCAATCTCAGGAATCGCTGCCCACCTCCAAGGTGGCGCGCGCCGCGCGCTTCGCCAAGACCGGCTTCAAAGTGGGCGCCAACTACGTGCAGCACTACGCCAAAAAAGCCGTGGGGGCCGACTCGCCCACGGCCGACCTGCACGAGGCCAACGCCGCCGAGCTCTACGGCACGCTCAGCGAGATGAAGGGCTCGGTGCTGAAAGTGGCGCAGATGCTGGCGATGGAAAAAAACCTGCTGCCGCCGGCCTACGCCGCGCAGTTTAAGCAGGCGCAATACCAGACGCCCCCGCTCTCGGGGCCGCTCGTAGTCAAGGCGTTTCGCGACGCGTTTGGGCATTCCCCCAGCCAGATTTTCGACAAGTTTGAGCCCGAAGCCCGGCAAGCGGCCAGTATTGGGCAGGTGCACTTTGCCCGCAAAATGGGCAAGGACCTCGCCGTAAAGGTGCAGTACCCCGGCGTGGGAGCCAGCATTCAGTCGGACATTGCGATGGTGAAGCCGGTGGCCTTGCGCATCATGGGCCTGAAGGAGGAAACGCTGCGGCCTTACATTGCCGAAGTGGAGGCGCGCCTGCTCGAAGAAACTGATTATAAGCTCGAACTGAGCCGCGGCCAGGCCGTGGCGGCCAAGTGCGGCCACTTGCCGCACCTGCAATTTCCGACATATTACCCAGCGCTTTCGGGGGCGCGCATTCTGACCATGGACTGGCTGCCCGGCCAGCACATGACCGAGTTTCTGGCGGGCAGCCCTAGCCAGGAAGTGCGCAACCAGCTCGGCCAGGCGCTGTGGGATTTTTACCAGTATCAGCTGCGCGAGCTGCGCCAGCTGCACGCCGACCCGCACCCCGGCAATTTCTTATTTAGCCTTACTGCTGGTGGCACCGTGGGTGTGCTCGACTTTGGCTGCGTGAAAAATGTGCCGCCCCTGGAGCAGCAGCAATTTCTGGCCTTGCTCGACCCGGCGACCCTAGCCGACCCCAGCCGCCTGGAAACCCTGCTCGTGGAGGCCGGGGTGCTGCGCCCGGCCGACCCGGCCGCTTTGCGCGCCATGTACCTGCGCACGCTTACGCAGTCACTGGAGCTGGTGGGCCGGCCCTTCCGCCAGGAAACCTTTGACTTTGGCGACCCAGCGTATCTGCAGAGTCTCTACGCGCTGGGCGACGACCTGATGCAGGACCAGGACCTGCGCCAACAGCGCGAGCCCCGCGGCTCGGCCCACTTCGTGTACCTGAACCGGACGTACGTGGGCCTGTTTTCGCTGCTCACCGAGCTAGGGGCCGTGGTGCGCACGCAGTACCAGGGCTAGCGGCTAGCCCTGTTTTTGAAACCTCTGCGGAATGGTCCGGTTAGGCTAGCCTACCGGACCATTCTTTTTTATCGCCATCGCCACCCATGAAAAAACTACTTCTTTTGCTGGCTGCGGCCTTCTCGCTGGGCAGTGCCGCCGCTCAAACTACCAGTGCGCTCAGCTGCTGCGCCCGGCCCACTGGCCCCAACGCTACTGAAGCTTTTGCTATGCTAGCCACCGACAAGGACTTTTCGGGCGGCCACGATGCGCCCCTACCCTATTCGTATGCTGGCGAGGGCCAGCCGATAACATTTAAAACGACCGATGGCCAGACCGGCCACGGCTTCGAAATCAAGAGCGCCAAGCCCAGCAACAAGTACCTGTTCGTCATCCACGAGTGGTGGGGCTTGAATGACTACATCAAGAAAGAAGCGGCCACTTACGCCCAGGAAATGCCGGGGGTGAATATCATCGCCCTCGACCTTTACGACGGCCAGGTAGCTACGACGCCCGAGGAAGCTGGCAAACTGATGCAGGGCGTGAAAACCGAGCGCGCGGCGGCTATCATCAAAGGGGCGCAGCTGTATGCCGGCCCCAAGGCGCAGTTTGCCTCGGTGGGCTGGTGCTTTGGCGGCGGCTGGAGCCTGCAAAGCGCGCTGCTTGGCGGCAAGCAAACCGCGGGCTGCGTTATGTATTATGGCATGCCCGAAAAGGATGTCGCCAAGCTCAAAACGCTGAACTCGGACGTGCTAGGCCTCTTTGCCGAGCAAGACAAGTGGATTAACCCCGAGGTAGTGAAGCAGTTTGAGAAGGACATGGCCGCCGCCGGCAAAAAGGTGACGGTAAAAGAATACCCCGCCGACCACGCCTTTGCCAACCCTTCTAACCCCAAGTATAACAAGGAGCTAGCCACCGACGCCCACCAAAAGGCCCTGGCTTACCTGAAAGCCCGCCTCAAAGCGTAGGGCGCGGCCTGTAGCGGGTGCGCCGCCGCGCCGCCGTGGTTTCAGAGGTAGGCGCGGCAAATCTGTGGGGCAAAAAGAGGCCCCGCTTTCGTGCGAAAGCGGGGCCTCTTTTTGCAGGCCGGGGGCTAGCTACTCGGCTAGCCAGCGGCCGGGGATGCGGGCGGCGAAAGCCCGGCCGCGGCCAGTAGCTTCGGTGGGCACGGCGGCGAAGGGCAACGCTCGGTGGGCCAGGGCCTGGCGCTGCATTTTTAACAGCTCCTGGCGCAGCTCTTGCACGGCGGCGGCAAGGTCGGCCCAGCTGGCGGCCACAAAATACGTTTCCGGGCCCACGGCCGTCAGGCTTAGCTCAGCGGCCAGAGGCTGGCTCAGGCTGCGCACCGCGCCAGCCAGGGGCTGCTGGGTTGTAGCATCGGCGGCGGCCGCCGCGTGCAGGTAGCGAGCGGAGGTAAGCAGTTGAACACCATAGAAGTGCGGGCGGCCCTCGGCCACCGGCGCTAGCAGGCCCTTATCGAATGTGGCGCGGGTGAAGCGCCGCAGCAGAGTAGCGGCTGCGGGCGTAGTGGCTAGCTCCCAGGCAGTTCCTATTGCCTGAAGCGCCGTGGCATAGCCGGGCTCCAGCAGTAAAGGCAGCCGCCCAAAAAGGTCAGCAAATAAATCGGGGCCGCCCGGCGGCTGGTCAAACTCGCTGAAGCTGCGCAGCCGCGATACGATGGGCAGCTCGCGGCGGGCCAGCGCGGCATAGTACACCGTTTCGCTGAGGGGCGCACTGGTAAGCAGCAAGGTCCAACCGGTGCGCTGGCGCACTAGGGCGGCAATTTCGGGAAGGTTAGGCAAGGCCTCCCGGCGCAGGCCCAATTCGGTGAGGGCGCGGACGAAGGTGGGGCTGGCCCAGCGGTGCAGCAGCGCCTGCTGGCGGTCGAACAACATCTTCCAAACCATGCCCGAGGCGGGCGCAGCGGGGTGGCGTGGGCGGGCGAGCAAGTGCAGTGACATAGCGGTAATGAAAGGGAAACACCAAAAAAAAGCCCGATTCCAATGACTTGGAATCGGGCTGCGAAGCTTAGCTGAAACGTGGGGGCCGGAGCATTTTAGTTGCTGAGTACCCGTGGCAGCTGGCCATGACGCGCGATTCCGAGGCCCGGTTTGGGTCGGCAATACATCGCGGTAATGACTAGCTGGTGGCGGTTCATGTGGCAGCAAATATACAAGCCGGGATTATACCGGCAACCCTACAACGGCTCCTTACAAAAAAACCACTTCGGCTTAATAGTCTACTTAGCCAGCAGCCAGCGGTAGGCGGGCCCAAACTCGCGCCGCCAAAACCACTCGGCGTGCTGGCCATCGGCAGGCGTTTTAAAGGCGATGTGGCTCGTTTTCATACCCCTAGCCAGCAAGTCATTGCGCACTTCGCTCATCAAGGGCACCATGGTTTCGCTCTCGGCCGGGCCGGCCACGAAATAGAAGCGGCTGGTGTGTGGCACGGGCCGGCGGCGCAGATAAGCCAGCAACGAGTCTTTGGCAAACCAAAAGGCGGGCGAGAACACGCCTATCCGCCCAAATACCCGCGGGTATTTCAGGCCCGCATAGAAGGCAATGAGTCCGCCCATGCTAGAACCCGCAATGGCCGTATGCGCGGCGTCGGGCCGGGTGCGGTAGTGGGCATCGACGTACGGCTTGAGGGTGCGAACCAGGAAATCGGTGTACGCCGCCCCTTCCCCACCTTGCTTATACTCCGCGTTTGCCCAGGGCGAATACTCGTCGAGGCGATGCGCGCCGCCGTTGTCCACGGCCACCACAAGGCAGCCCGGTTGGCTGTTTGCCTCGGTGGCTAGCTTGTTGAGCGTTTCGTCTACGCCCCACTCGCCGGCAAACGCGGTGGCCTCATCAAACACATTCTGGCCATCCTGCAAGTACAGCACCGGGTAGCGCTGGTGCGGGCTAGCCGCGTAGCCCGGCGGCAGGTACAGCCACACGCGGCGCGCCCGCCCCCCTAGCTGCGGCAAGCGAAAGGAGTCGGCCAGCACCTGCACACCGGGGGCCAGGGTATGGGCCTTGGGCGCCGGGGCACCACCCGGGCGCTGGTCCTGCCAGGTGGCGAGTTGGAAAGTGAGCGTGGCCGGCGCCCCGGTAAGCGTCGCTTGTCGGTTGGCCACCGGCTGGTACTGGGGGCTAGCCTCGGCGGCGGCCCATGCGCCCCGCGTAAACTTAAATTCCTGGGGGCCACGCACGCTGGCGGGCAGCGTAAGCTGGTAGCTGCCATCGGCTTGGCGCACCAGCCGGCTGGCGGGGTCAGCGGGCTGCCAATTATTGAACGAGCCGGCCACGTACAACGCCGCTCCGGCAGGAGTAGCCGCGGGAATAGCCGTTACGCGCAGCGTAGTTTGGGCCGAGGCAGCCGGACCGGCCAGGGCTAGCCACAGGCTCAAGCCCAGCTTCGGGCGGGCCGGTAAGTAGCGGGTATGCACTGGCTTCTATGTTGTTGCTGGCTGCTTGCGTTAGCGCACCACGTCGCCCGCGCCCCGCTCCGACACGTCAATCTTCCGCAGCGTGTACACAGCGCGCACAGAGTCAACCCCTGGCAAGCCATTAATGCTGAAGTCGATGCGCGAACCTTTCTTCTGCGGGCCGCTTACGAAGTGCCGGTATTCCTCCGCCGATTCGCGCACCACGTACAGGTCGCCGGGGCTAGGCACCTTGAGGCGGGCGTAGGTGCTGCGGCCATCGGGCGCCGTTTTGTGCTTCTCGCTGCTAGCCAGAATACTAACGCCGGTGAGGCGAAACTTTTGGGCGTCGGCCGCGCCCTGGGGCGGGTCGTAGTTGCCTAGGCCATCCACAAACACCTCGCGGCGGGCCACCAGGGTTTCGAGGGGCGTGGTTTTGAGCAACTCCATGCTCTTTTCATCCATCAGAAGCTGCTGCACGGCATTGGGCGCGCCGGCTTGCTGATAAAATACCAGCACCGGGCTCTTGAGCTTTATGCGGCTGATAACCAGCGGCGGCTTGTCTTCATTGGCCGCCGGGTCTATGCGCCGGGCTTCCTCCATAGGCGCGGGCGGCGCGGCTATTTTAGCCCCGGGCCGGCCTTTAGGAGCAGTTTTGCCGGGCGCGGGCTTGCCCGGCGTGGGCCGGCGCGTTTGCGCGCCGGCGCTTGCAGCGGCCACAAGCAGCCACAGACTGAGAGCTAGCGCGTACGGAGTTGGCTTCATGAGTAAGGGGCGAATTCGTTCAAAAGTACGGAGCGCAATTGGTAGCGGGCAAGTACCCGGCTTCTTAAGAAGTTACTATTTCCCGAGTGGCGTTGGGCACGTCGTTTCAAAAGACGAAAGCTAGCACTCGCAGCGGCCGTACCTTTGCCGCCCCACTTGCGCAGCTCATTTGGTGGTCGCCCTCCCGCTATTACGGGGCATCAGCGACTTTTTTCCACCCACTCGCTTCTTGGTAAAGAGCCCCGGCGCGCAGCCACGTGGGGCCCCGCGTGGCTAGCCTCCTGGCTAGGCTAGCCGGCAGTTAGCCTGCCCTGTTTGCAACCGACTTTACCAAATTGTTAAGCGTCAATTTCTTGCACAACTACCAGCGTCTGGCTGAAATTTCACGACTTTTATTCTTTCTAATTCAGCTTATCCAATACCTAGTAAAAAGCTACCTGCTTCCTAGTTCGGCTGCTAGGGCTAGCGCCTAAAACCGAGCCGGGCAACCGCCTTTCCCGGGCCTTAAAAGTTGGTTTCTGGCCGGCAAATGGCTTATCTTGTTGTGAATTCCTAAACTTTTTTAATTTTTTCGCCCCCTTTTTCTGCAATCGATTGCAGGTTGTGCCGGTCGGCATCGGCCCTGGTGATGGCCCGGGCAACTGCCCCCGCGGGCCGGTTGCCAGACCCCTGCCAAGCCCGCCAAAGGCAACTTATTTACATTTCACTTTTCCCCACCCCAGTTTCAAATTTATGAAACAACCTTACTTGGTGAAGCTACGGTTTCTCCTTTTTGTATTACTCGGTCTCACTGCCTCGCTAGGGGCTTGGGCCCAGGCAAGTACCGGCACCGTTAGCGGCCGCATAACGGACACCAAAAATGAAGGCCTACCCGGCGTAACTGTTCTTGTAGAAGGCACCACGATTGGTGGCTCGACCAATACCGAGGGGGTGTACACCATCTCGGGCGTACCGGCCGGGGGGCACACCCTCGTTATCTCGTTTGTAGGGTACTCCAGCACTCGCGTGCCAGTTACGGTATTTGCGGGCAAAACCACCGACGTGGCCGCCCAGCGGCTCGGCGAAAATGCTACTGCCCTCGGCGAGGCCGTAGTAATTGGCTACGGCACCCAGCGCCGCCAGGATTTGACCGGCGCGGTGGAGCAAATTTCGGAAAAGCAATTCGTGAAAGGTCAGGTAACCAACCCCGAGCAGCTGGTGCAGGGCAAGGTGGCCGGCGTGCAAATCACGACCAACAACGGGGCTCCCGGCACTGGCTCGCAGATTCTTATCCGCGGGGGCTCGTCGCTGAACGCTTCCAACCAGCCGCTCATCGTGATTGACGGTGTGCCGGTTGATAACACCAACATTGCCGGTAGCTCGAACCCACTAACGCAGATTAACCCGAACGACATTGAGAGCATTACGGTGCTGAAAGATGCTTCTTCGACCGCTATTTACGGGGTGCGCGCCTCGAACGGCGTCATTATCGTAACCACCAAGCGTGGCGTAGTGGGCGAGCCCCTGCGCGTGAATGCCTCGACCCAGCAGTCGATTGCCACGGTAGCCAAGTATTCAGACGTGCTCTCGACGCAGCAGTTCCGCGACCTGGTGCGCACCCAGGGCACGGCTAGCCAGGTAAACACCCTGGGTACTTCGGACACGAACTGGCAGAAGGAGATTTACCGCAATGCCTACTCGGCCGACAACAACGTGAGCTTGAGCGGCGCGGCCGGCAAACTCCCCTACCGTGCCTCGGTGGGCTACCTCTACCAGGAGGGCCTGCTGAAGCGCAACGACCTGAAGCGCTACACGGGCTCGGTGAGTCTGAACCCGGTGCTGCTCGACGGCAGCCTGCGCATCAACCTGAACGTGCGCGGCTCGTGGATTGATAACAACTTCTCGAATCAAGATGCCGTGGGCGCGGCCGTAGGCTTCGACCCCACCCAATCTGTTCGGTCTGCGGACCCACGCTACGCACCCTACGGCGGCTACTTCCAGTTTCTGGACCCTAGCGGCAATGGTAGCCTCAACTCACTAACCTCGTTCAACCCGGTGGGCCTCATTGAGCAGACCCGCAACCGCAGCACGGTGCGCCGCAGCATCGGCAACATTCAGCTCGACTACAAGCTGCCCTTCGTGCCGGGCCTGAGCGCCAACGTAAACCTGGGCTACGACGTGCAAAGCGGCGAAGGCACGGTGCTGCTGCCCCTGACTTCGGCCGTGGCTTTCCGTAGCTACGGTGCCAACCGCGGCCAGAACAACCAGTACCGCCAGGGCCTCAGCAACCGCCTGCTCGAAACCTACGCCAAGTACGAGCGCACCATCGGCCCCGGCCGGTTTGAACTGCTGGCCGGCTATTCGTTCCAGCGCTTCCAGAACGACTTCTACTCCTTCCCCGACCGGGCACTGGACGGCACCATCGTGCGGGCCGAAAACCCGGCCAACCAGATTACGGGGGGCTCTTCGGCCTTCGCCGTGAACGTGCTGCGCAGCTTCTACAGCCGCCTGAACTACAACATCAACGATAAGTACCTGTTTACGGGCACCATTCGCCGCGACGAGACCTCGCGCTTCCTGGAGCAGTACCGCGTGGGCTATTTCCCGTCGGGTGCTTTTGCCTGGCGCCTGAAGGGCGAGAACTTCCTGAAGGATAGCAAAACTATCTCGGATTTGAAGCTGCGCATCGGCTACGGCCAGACCGGCCAGCAGGACATTGGCGGTTTCTACCCCTTCCTGGGTAGCTACACGCTGAGCGGCCCCGGCTCGAACTATCAGATTGGCTACAACGCCGATGGCTCGCCCCGCTTCGTGCGCACGCTGCGCCCCGACCCCTACAACGCGGGCATCACCTGGGAAACGACTACGACCTACAACGTGGGCCTGGACTACGGCTTTGCCGAAGGCCGCGTGTACGGCTCGGTTGACGTGTACCAGCGCGATACCAAGAACCTGCTCAACTTCACTAACGTGCAGGTGGGCGGCAACGTGTCGAACGCCGGCAACTACAACGTGGGCTCGCTCACCAACAAAGGCATCGAGGCCATCATCAACCTCGACGTAGTGAAGAGCGAGCGCCTCAACATCACGGTGAACGCCAACGCTACTTACAACCGCAACCGCCTCACCAAGCTCACGCTCACCGACTCGCCCAGCGACGTAGGCCAGCTAACCGGCGGTATCTCGGGCGGCACCGGCAACCAGGTGCAGGTAAACTCGGTGGGCTACCCCACCCAATCCTTCTACCTCTACCAGCAGGTGTACGGCACCAACGGCAAGCCCCTGCAGGGTGTGTACGTGGACCGCAACGCCGATGGTACTTCGAGCAGCGGCGACCTGTACCGCTACAAGTCGCCCCGCCCCGACTACATCCTCGGTGGTGGTGCCAACGTGAGCTACCTGGGCGTTAATCTGGCGTTCTCGCTGCGCGCCAACCTGGGCAACTACGTGTACAATAACGTGCGCTCGAACTCCTTCTTCGACCAGTCTTCGACCGGCTTCGTGAACAACCGCAACGTGGACGTGCTGAACACTGGCTTCAACAGCGCCCAGTATTTCTCCGATTACTTCGTGGAGAACGCCTCGTTCCTACGCATGGACAACGCTACGCTAGGCTACAATTTTGGCAGCCTGGTGCGGAAAGGCACGAACCTAAACCTCTCGTTTGCAGTTCAGAACGTGTTCGTTGTGACCAAGTACAAAGGCCTTGACCCGGAGGTAGTTGGGGGTATCGACAATACGATTTACCCCCGCCCTCGTACGTTCACCGTTGGCTTGAATCTCGGCATCTAATTTCCCACCCCACTTCTTATGCGTTCATATTTCACTCGCTCATTGGGACTGCTGGCCCTAGCCACCGGCCTCACCGCGCTATCGACCTCCTGCTCGAAGGAGCTGGACCAAACGCCCAACTACCTGGCTAGCAGCCCAGATGTAGTGTACGCCGACCCGAATCAGATTTTTCAGCTCCTAACGCGCATCTACTCTACGTACGCCGTGAGCGGCCAGGGTGGTGAGGGCGGCAGTTCCGATATCTCGGGTATCGATGGGGGCTTCTCCAACTACATCCGTACTTACTGGCAGCTTCAGGAAATCACGACCGATGAGGCTATTCTGGGTTGGAACGATGGCAACCTGCCCGCCATCAACACCAACACCTGGAACGCCGACAACGAGTACGTGCGCGCTACGTTCCAGCGCATCTATTTCCAGATTGGCCTCTGCAACGATTTCATCCAGCAGACTTCGGATGCCAACCTGGCCCGCCGCGGCATCACGGAAGCCAACGCGGCTACCGTGCGCAAGTACCGCGCCGAGGCTCGCCTGATGCGCGCCCTCAGCTACTGGCACGCGCTTGACCTGTTCGGCGGCGGCCCGTTCATCACCGAGAACGACCCGCTGGTGGTTACCACTATTCCGCCCTACCGCAAAGGGTCGGAGCTGTTTACCTACATCGAATCGGAGCTGAAGGACCTCGACGCGGGCAGCGACCTGCAAGCCCCGCGCGCGGTGTACGGCCGCGGCGACAAGGGCCTAGCTTGGACACTGCTGACCAAGCTTTATCTCAACGCCAAGACCTACACCGGCGCCGAGCGCGCGACCGACGCCGTTACCTACGCTGACAAGGTGCTCAAGCAGGGCGGCTACACGCTGGCCCCTACCTACGCTAACCTGTTCCTTGCCGACAACAACGTGACCTCGGCCAACGAGTCCATCTTCACCGTCACTTTCGACGGCATTAACACCCGCAGCTACGGCGGCATGACCTACCTGGTGCGCGCGCCTGTGGGTCGGGCCCTGGACCCCGCCACGGCCGGCGTCAACGGCGGCTGGGGCGGCTTGCGCACCAAGCAGCAGTTCGTTAATCTCTTCGATGGCGGCACCAGCAGCACCGACAACCGGGCGCTGTTCTTCACTAAAGGGCAAAACCCGAATGTGGACACGCTAACCGCCTTTAGCAGCGGGGTGCTGATTCGGAAATTCCGCAACGTGACCTCGACCGGCGCGGCTGGCTCCGACCCTTCGGGCAACTTCCCCGATACCGATTTCTTCATGTTCCGCCTCGCCGACGTGAAGCTCATGTACGCCGAAGCCGTGCTGCGCGGCGGCACGGGCGGCACCTCGGGCACGGCCCTGTCCCAGGTCAATGATGTGCGTCGGCGCTCTAAGGTGCCCGAGCTGGGCACCGTGGCCCTCAGCGACATCCTGGCCGAGCGCGGCCGCGAGCTGTACTGGGAAGGCTTCCGCCGCACCGACCTCATCCGCTTCGAGCGCTACACCACCGGCTACAACTGGTCGTTCAAAGGCGGCGTGCGCACGGGTAAGGACATCGAAACTTTCCGCACCCTCTTCCCCATCCCCAACACGGAGCGGGTTCTCAACACTAACCTGCCGCAAAACCCCGGCTACTAGGCTAGCAGCATAATCTCTTAGGCTTCGGAATCTTTTCTTAGTGCGAAGCATTCCGGAGCCTAAGACTTTTTTACGCACCATTTTCCCACTCATTTGTCCCTGCTTAGCATGAAAATCTGGACTACTAAACTCGCTTTTGGCGCCCTGGCCTTCGGCCTGCTCTCGCTGACTGCCTGCGAGAAAGACGAGGTTCGCACCGTCATTCAACCTGGCGCCGCGCCCACCGTCACCTCGTCGGCCAAGACCAACATCGAGCTGCTGCAACCTAACAGTGCTAACAACGCCGTTACCTACACCTGGACGCCGGTGACCTTCGGCTACTCGACGCCGGTGACTTACTCCCTGCAATTCGACAAGAAAGGCGGCGATTTCAGCAGCCCGGTAGCGTTTGATGCCGGCACGGCCACCACCAAAACGCTCACCGTTGCCGACCTCAACTCGGTGTACCAGAGCAAAGGCTTGGTGAGCGCGGCTACCACCCCGGTTGCCACGGCAGTTGATATGCGCGTTGTTGCCTCGGTAAGCGCGGCGGCCCCCACCGTAGTATCGGCCACCAGCAGCGTATCGGCTACGCCGTACGCCTTTTGCGAGCAGCCCGCCGCCACCCGCGCCTGGGCAATTATCGGCCCGGCCGGCGTGAGCTGGGATACGGAGGTTAAGTTACAGTACGACTGCGCCTCCAAAACCTACACCTACACTGGTCCGCTCAAGGCTGATAAATTCAAGTTCCGTTACGGCGGTCAGTGGAAAGATGACCTGAACTTGGGTGGCACCTGGAGCGCCACCGGGGCTACCCTGATGCAGAATGGCTCTGATATCGCAGTGCCAGCGGCTGGTAACTATACCATCGTGCTCACGCCGGGCACCATCGACGCTTCAAACAAAATCACTGGGGCTAGCTTCACGGTGAAGTAAGGCAACCGCCCTTCGCATTTGCCAAAAAGGGAGCCACTGTGCAAACAGTGGCTCCCTTTTTGTTTTAGGGGCTAGCCGGCGCACTAACTGGCTGGCTAGGGTTGTTAGGCAGGCTGCGCCAACGTTCGTTTTCTGCCGACCTTTGCGGCTTCTTCTGGTTTACTTTATGCTTGCTAAAAACTCTTTGGGCCTGCTGTTTGCGCTAGGCCTCGCGGTGCCCGCTACGGCTCAAACTACCGCCGCTACGGCAGCGCCTTCCCGCGATACCAAAGCCTCCGCGCCCACCAGCGCGGCAGCCCGCGCCGAGGCCCTGACTGCCAACATGACCCAGGCCCTGGGCCTGACACCCGCTCAGCAGGAGAAAGTTCGTGCCATCAATAGCACCGCCGTGCGCAATGTCGAAACGGCTCGCCAGCGCTACGGCCAGGAGCCGGCCAAGCTGCGCGGCTACATCGACGATGTGAGCCTAGCCCGCCTCGACCGGCTAAAGGACGTGCTCACGCCCGCGCAGTTTGCCCGCTACCAGCAGAAGCGCGAGGAGAAGATGGGCATCCCCACCATTCGGGGCAACCAAGGCACGCCGCCGCCCGGCCTGCCCGGCAACCGGGGCGACGACTAGGCTAGCCTCTGCTCAGAGCTTTAGGGCGCGCAGATGAGTGAGGGCCTCCCGAGTCTTTTGCAGATTCTCCTTCTCTTTTTCCTCCAGGTCAAGCGGTTCGCTTGCATCATTGGAGAAAAAGGCTAGGATATTCTGCCGCATGACGGGCGAAATGTCTTTAAATTTATTTTTGTCCAGCTCGCGCACCCATTCGCCGTAGGTGCGGTCGGCTAGGCTATACTCGCCTAGCTTAGTAGGATGGCCGGTATCAAAATCGGTGTTGGGCAAGGTTGGCGCCTGGCTCAGGGTAGCGGTCTGGTTTTCCGAAAACTGGCAAAGCGTAGTAATCGTCTGCCGAAAGCTAGCCCGGAACAGTGCCTGGGCCTCGGGCGAGGGCGCAATAAATTTCAAACTCCGCAGCTTACCCACTTTCGGCAGCACCTGGATGATGCCCGCCACGATGCGGGCCCCAAAGCCGGGCCGCTCGTAGCTCGTGCCAAACTCCTTTTCGAAATCCTCCTTGCTCTCCTTATACACGTAGTCGCGGCGGCGAATGCGCTTGTTCACCTTGCGCAACTCGTGGCGGTTGGCCCGCCAGGCAGCCCGGCTAGCCAACGGAATAAGGTTGCGCACCGCGAAGCGGTACGAGCCCAGCGCCAGGTCGACGTTAAAAATAATCTGCTTCAGCTCCAGCCCATACGTACGGGCAAACCCACGCTCCAGCAAGTCCTTGCTTACCTTGAAGCCGATGAAGCCGTGGTACTCGGCCGAGCGGTACTTGCCGGCGGCTAGCTGCGTCACGTCGAAGGCAAACTCGGTACGGCCGTGGGCCACGGGGTCCTGCTCATAGGTTACGATGGGGCCGTATTTGGCCTTGAGCTTGGGGAAAAGCAGCGGTACCGACTTGTTGATGCCCATCTCGTGGCCGTAGATATCGGCGGCATAGTGCGCCAGCGCTCCTAGCGCAAAGGCGTACTCGTTGCGGTCCTTGGCTTCGCGCAGCAGGTTTTCCACAAAATCGCCCGAGCGCACGTAGTGCGTAAGGTCGGTGAAGAGCGCCGAGCCAAATGGATAATACCCCATGTCCTGAATGATGGAGCCGCCATAGGCGTAGGCTTTTGCATCGCGCAGCTCATCGGGTGTGCCGCCCGGAAAGCGCCGCTCGATAGCGGGCCGCAGGCAAGGCAGCCAGCACGAGTCAATATTAGCCTGGTGGCTGAGTACCGAATAGGCCTGGGCGGGGCGCTGCACCAGCAGCAACAGCCCTAGCAGCAGCCCCCCGAGCAAGCGCGACGTAGATGCAGAAGTCATGAAAGAAGAGTAAGAACTGGCTCAACGGCAAAGGCCCATCCGGCGTTGCACTGCCGAGTTTATTCGCCTGGCTAGCCCTATTCCTTCCCTAGGGCCGGCGGCGCGGCAAGGTGCGCCGCCGCCGGCCAGGTACTGCTGCGAAAAGCCACCGTGCGCAGCCCTTGGTACGGAAACTCCCGGCTGGGCGCGGGCAGCAGCATAGGTTGGGCCGAGGTGTGGGCCAGGGCCTCGCCCACCGAGCGCACTGCGCCGGCCGGCACCCCTAGCCGCGCCAGCTCGTGCAGCAGCGCTGCGCCGTTGAGCTCGGCAATGCGCACGAGCAGCAATTCCTCCAGGGCGTAGTGGTGGCGCACCCTGGCCGGGTTGGTAGCAAAGCGCGGCTCGGTGGCCCAGTGCGGGCGCATCAGCACCAGGCACAGCTGCCGGAACTGCGCATCGGTGCCCACGGCCAGCACGAGGCGTTGGCCATCGGCGGCGCGGTACACGGTGCCGTAGGGCACAATGCCGGGGTGGCCCGAGCCCAACGGCACCGGGTCGTGGCCCGTCACCAGCCAGGTGGCGCCCTGGTTGGCCAGCGAAGCCAGCGCGCTATCGAGCAAACTCACGGTGAGGAAGGCGCCCCGGCCGGTCTTCTCGCGCTGGTAGAGCGCCGTCAGAATTCCTTCCTTTAGTTGGTGCGCGGCCAGCAGGTCGATGAGGGCCACGGGCATCTTCTGTGGCGGGTCGGCGGGGCTGGCGGCGTTGAGGTGCATGAAGCCCGTTTCGGCCTGCAACACGGCATCGTAGCCCACGCGAGGGCTAGCCGGGCCGTAGCCCGTGAGGTGGGCATATATCAGGCGCGGATTGGCGGCGGCCAGCGCGGCGTAGCCCACGCCAAACTTTTCGGCATCGCCGGGCTTGTAGCTGGCAATCAGCACATCGGCCTGGGCGGCTAGCTGGTGCAGCTCGGCCAGGGCGGCAGGCTCGGTGAGGTCGAGCACCAGCGAGGTTTTGCCCCAGTTAGAAGCCGCGAAGTAGGCCGATACCGAGCTGTCGGGGTCGTCGCCGGGCGTGCGCCAGGTGCGCGTGACATCGCCGGCGGGTGGCTCTATCTTGAGCACCGCCGCGCCCAGCTCGGCAAAGAACTGGCCCACCTGCGGGCCGGCCAGCACGGCCGCCAGCTCCAGCACACGCAGGCCATCAAAAGGTAAGTTGGCAGACATTGGTAGTTGACTTGAGGGTGGCCGGCTGCATCGCTGGGGGGGTCAGCTTCATTACGCCCCCGGCGGCTTACACCACGCCGGCCCGGGCAAATACCGGAAATACAATTTCGCGCTCGCCCGCGCCCCACCTGTGCGTCAGCTCGTCGGCCAGCAGCAGCACAGCATCGGCGCCATCGTGCTGGCGGCTGTAGTTGGCCACCGCCGACCACGTGCGCAGGTAGTCGAGGTACCACGCCGCCGACCACTGCTTGCGCACCTCGAAGCGCGCCCGGCGCACCCTGGCGAAGGGAAAAGGCAGCCGGGCGTATTCGTCGAGCACGTGCCAGCGGTTGGCATCCCAGTAGGGCCCCACGGTGTCGTCGTGAAAGCGCCGGATGAGGGCGTCGAGCGCCGCCTCGCCGGTGAGGGCCAGCCCGTAGCCCCACTCGGCCAGTACGGTGCCGGGGCCGGCCACTCGGCGTACCGCGCGGTGGTAGGCTTCGGGGTCAAACCAATGCACGGCCTGCGCCACGGTGATGAGGTCGAAATGGTCGTCGGGAAAAGGCGGGTTCTCGGCCGTGGCCACTTGGTAATGCACGTTAGGCAGCGGTGGCGCTTCAGCTAGCTGGCCGGCGCTAAGGTCGGTAGCTTCTACCTCGCGAAAGTAGCCGGCCAGCACGGTGGCGACCTGGCCGTTGCCGGTGGCACAGTCCCAGGCCCGCAGGCGGTTGGCTACCTGCGGCAAGAGCCAGGCGTAGAGTTCGCTCGGATAAGCAATGCGGTAGCGCGCATACTGCGCCGCCTGGGCGGAAAAACGGTCGAGGGCCATAGGAATGTAGGAGTAGCGCGAGCTTGCCGCCGCCGGGGCTAGCCGATAAAGCAGCAAGCTAACGCTACCCCTACGCAACGGGCCGCCAGCGGGGCACTTATCCGGCTTACCTTTGTTTTCGCTCAAGCGGTTTGCTGGCCCGGAAATACAAGGTCAGCCCCTATTCCTCACTTCATTAGCTGCACCTTGACTTTCCACGAATTCAATCTTCACGACGACCTGCTGGCCGGCGTGGAAGCCATGAACTACCTCAACGCCACGCCCATTCAGGAGCAGGCGATTCCCAAAATTCTATCCGGCAAAGACCTCATTGCCTGCGCCCAGACCGGCACCGGCAAAACAGCCGCCTACCTGGTGCCGCTGCTTGACAAAATTTCGCACGCCGGCCACGGCACCACGTCTACCCTAGTGCTGGTGCCCACCCGCGAGCTGGCCACCCAGATTGACGAGCAGGTAACGGGCTTTGGCTACTTCGTAGAAGCCTCGTCCATTGCTATCTATGGCGGCGGCAAAAGCGAAAACTGGGAGCAGCAGAAGCGCGCCCTCACGAGCGGCGCCGACATCATCATCGCCACGCCCGGCCGCCTCATTGCCCACATGCAGCTAGGGTACGTTAAGTTCGACGACCTCAAATACCTGGTGCTTGACGAGGCCGACAAAATGATGGACATGGGCTTTGCCGATGACATCCTTAACATCGTGCGCCAGCTGCCCAAGACGCGCCAAACGCTCTTGTTCTCGGCCACTATGCCGAGCAAAATCCGCGACTTCTCGCAGCAGATTCTGCACGAGCCCGACGAGGTGCGCCTCGCCGTAAGCAAGCCGGCCGCGGGCATCAACCAGCAGTTTTACATGACCTTCGACCACCAGAAACTGCCGGTTTTGGAGCACCTCATCAAGGCCCAGGACGTGCAGAGCATGGTGCTTTTTACCAGCAAAAAGGCGGCCGTGGCCGGCATCGTGCGCTCGCTAAATAAGCTGGGCTACCCGGCGCAGGGCATCAGCTCGGACCGCACTCAGGAAGAGCGCGAGGCCACCATGCGCGCTTTTAAGAACAAGCAGTTTCCTATCCTAGTGGCCACCGACGTAGTGAGCCGGGGCATTGATATTGACTCGCTGAGCCACGTGGTGAACTTCGACGTGCCCCGCGCCGCCGAGGACTACGTGCACCGCATTGGCCGCACGGCTAGGGCCGCTACCACGGGTACGGCCATCACCTTCATCGCCGACCAGGACCAGGACCGCATCGTCAAAATCGAGAAGCTCATCGAGCGCGAGATTGAGAAGCAGGCCATTACGGAAGGGCTAGGCTACGGCCCGGCGCCCGAGTTTGACCCCAAGCGCTTCAGCGGCCTGCGGGGTAAAACCGGCCCCCGCGAGGGTGGCCGCAGCGGCAGTGGGAGTGGCCGCGACCGCGCCCCGCGCCCCGAGGGTGACCGCGGTCCGCGCCCGCCCCGCGCCGAAGGCGACCGCCAGGGGAGCGGCCGCGACCGGGGCCCGCGCCGCGACGGCGGCGATAAAAATGACCCGCAGCGTGCCGAGCGGCTGGCCCAGGCTGCCGCCCGCCTGGCGGCCATCGACGCCGGCCAAACGCCGGTGGCCGCTTACGTAGCCCCACCCCGCGAAGCCCGCCCTCCACGAGCCCCGCGCCCCGAGGGTGAGGCCGCCGCAGGCCAGCCGCCGCGGGCCCCGCGCCCGCCCCGCGAGCCACGCCCCGAGGCCAGCCCTGAAAATACCACTCCACGCGAGCCCCGTGCCGATGGCGATAAGCCTGAAGGCCCGCGCCGCCGCAAGCGCGGGGGCCGCAACCGGGGCAAAGGCCCGCGCCCTGCGGATGGCTCTACGCCCACGCCTACCTCAGACGCGCCGGCCGCCCCTAGTGCCGAGTAGCGCCTCCTAAACGCCAGCCGAATTTTAGATAAAGCCCGGTCAACCAGCGGTTGACCGGGCTTGTGCTTTGCGGGCGAGGCCAGCGGCTGGCCGTGGGCAACAGGTATGCGTAGGCAGTACCGGACCGCCGCTTACGGCCTAAAACGGTCAGCTTGCCTGGGCTTTCGGAGCACCTGGCGGGCTAGCCCAGCGCGACTACGAATACCGTAAATAAGTATGAGCAGGTGGTCCTACACCAAGGGGCGGCCGGGGGCCGGCGACGTGGTGCCCTTTTGCAAATGCGTGTCTTTTAAGCATCTAGTATGCTTGTCACAACTGCGCAAGGTAACACTGCGGAATTGATTTTTTTGTTTTTTATTCCCCGCACGAACTTCTACCTTTGTGCCCCTGTAAACTCCCCCGCGCTCTGACTAGTAAGTTTGTGAATAAACCGTTGCTGCTCCTGCTGCCCGCCTTGGCAGCGTTGGGCCTGACCACCCAATGCCAATCGAGCAAGCCTGCCACTGCGGCCGCCGCTACTGCTCCGGCCTCGGTGCCAGCCACTCCCAAGGAGTATCGCTACGAAACCGCGCCCAACGACCCGCTCGGCGTGCGCGTGTACAAGCTCGACAACGGCCTCACCGTCTATTTGTCGGATTACAAGAACGCACCCCGCATCCAGACTTACGTGGCCGTGCGCGCCGGCTCCAAAAACGACCCTGCCACCGCCACCGGGCTAGCCCACTATCTTGAGCACATGGTGTTTAAGGGCACCTCGAAGCTCGGCACCAAGGATTGGAGCAAGGAAAAGCCGGAGTTGGACAAGATTGAGGCACTCTACGAGAAATATCGGGGCGAGCGCAACGACCCGGTGGCCCGCAAGCGCACCTACCACCAGATTGACTCCATCTCGGG
>Ga0160429_1000491_pt1 | contig 35231 bp, 23 predicted proteins | sample SolpanmetagenomR_FD_108199 | JGI IMG/M metagenome (GOLD analysis project Ga0160429, IMG submission 108199) | Solar panel surface microbial communities from Lawrence Berkeley National Laboratory, California, USA - R | ecosystem: Engineered > Built environment > Solar panel > Unclassified ... | reverse complement strand
CAGCAGGTAGGTGGCGGCTGGGGCCAGCCCCAGCGCGGGGCCCAGGTGCAGGGTGTCGGGGCCCGGCAGGCGGCCGGCCAGGCAGCCCAGCACCTCGGTGCCGTGGGCGCCACCCCGGAACACGCCGGACTGGTTTTTCAAAAAGTCGTAGGTGGCCGCAATGCGCCGCTCGCGCCGCAGCTGGCGAAAGGCCGGGTGCCAGTCGGCCCCCCGAAAGCCCACGTCGAACACCGCAATGCGCACGCCCTGCCCCGCCAAGCCCGCTCGGCTGAGGTCGGCGCGGCCCAGCGCCGCCGTTTGCTGGCGGGCCAGCAGGTAGTCGGCCGGACTGATTATTGGCTTTTGGCTTTCACCTGCTGGCTGGTGGCCGGTCGTACTCGAAATAGTCTGGCGGGCCGCGGGCCGTAGGTGGCTGGCTACTGGCCAGGCCACCACGCTGGCTACGCCGGGCAGGTGCCGCAGCGCAGCGGCCTGGGCTGGCGTGGCGCGGCAGGCCACGGCATTAAACCAGCGGCTGACCAGCGTGAGCGTATCGACCCTGGCTTGCACGGCGGCCACGTAGTCGGGCCGCACGGGGCGGTCGGTGAAGGCGGCGGCGGGCAGGCCCTGGCGCCGGCGGCGGGCCCGCGCGGCCGGGCTGAAATAGGCCGCCGGGGCAAACGCCACCCCGGCCTTGTCGCGGAAGCTGACCCAGTAGCGGGCCGGGCCGGGGCCGGCCAGCGCCTGCGCCTGCGCGCGGCTAGCCCCCGGCGCAGCCAGCAACCCCGTTAAGAATACCAATGCAAGTATGCGCATAAAGAAAGAGTGCCCCACCCGGCTCCGCGCAAAAGTACCCCGGCGCCGCGCTCTGGCCCCAGCAGCCGGGCAACCTGGGCTTTGGCCAGGCCGTTTAGCCGGGGTGGCCTGGTTGCGAACAGGCCTTTTTTGTTGATTTAATACCCTTTATCCATGCTTTCTTCTGCCAAAAATTGCACCGCCCCTACCCTCTTGCTGGCCGTGGCGCTGCTCGCCCTGCCGGGCTGCAACCGCAAGGAAATAGCGGCCTTGCAGCAGCAAAACGCCGACCTTACCCAGTCGCGCGACCAGCTACAGGCCGAGAAAATGGCATTGCAACAAGCTAAGAGCCAGAACGAAGCCGCCCTCGGCGCCGACCTACTGGCCCGCCAGAACCGCGTCAACCAGCTCAACCAGACGCTGGGCACCACCGAGCAGGACCTGGCCGGCAAGAATGCCCGCGTGGCCGAGCTCCAGCGTATTCTCGATGAGAAAGATGCCGCCACCAACGCCCTGCGTAAAAAAGTGGCCGATGCCCTGCTGGGCTTCAATTCGCAGGACTTGCAGGTAAACGTCAAAAACGGCAAGGTCTACGTGTCGCTCTCCGAACAGCTACTCTTCAAATCGGGCTCCACCAAGGTGGACCCGGCCGGGCAGGACGCCCTCATCAAGCTGGCTAACGCCCTGACGGGCAACAAAGACGTGAACATCCTCGTGGAAGGCCACACCGACAACGTGCCCATCAAAGGCGTGGTGAACGGCGCCAAAGACAACTGGGATTTGAGCGTGCTGCGCGCTACCGAAATCACACGCCTGCTCACGGCCAGCGGCATCGACCCCACCCAGATTACGCCCTCGGGCCGCGGGCAGTACCTGCCCGTAGCAGCTAACGATACCCCGCAGAACAAGGCCATCAACCGCCGCACCGATATTATTCTGACGCCCAAGCTCGATGAGCTGTTCTCGATTCTGAACGCGAACTAGGAACGGGCTAGTAAATAGAACGTCAGGCAGGCCGCAGGGAGGCAGCTCGCTCGCATCGCCAGGAGTAACTCACAACGATGCGAGCGAGCTGCTTCCCTGCGGCCTGCCTGACGTTCTGCTTAATTATCGGGTATACCCAAATTAATTTACTGATTCTTAGCGCCCCACCGAGTACGTCTTCCGCCCCGGCCCCACGCCGGTGATTTTCACCGACTGCCAGCCGCTGGGCAAGGTGGTTTTGCGCTGGGTGATGCCGAGCGGGGTAATGTCGAGCCCGCCGAAGCCCATGAGCACGGCTTGCAGCACGCCGCCCGCGCCGGTGGCGAAATAAGGATTGGTGCCACCCTTGGTTTCGGCGATGACGCGGAAGGGCGGCAGCAGATTGGGCAGGTAAGCATCCTGGAAGAAATGCTGGGCCTTGGCGCCGTCGCCGAGCCGGGCGTAGAGCAGCGCAAAAATTGCCTGCGTCATGGCCGGGGTGCCCTCGTTGGGCACGCGGGTTTCGTAATAGGCCAGGTCTTTCTTAATTTGGGCCGGGTCGGTAATGGTGCCCAGCGGGAAGGCCAGCAGGTTCACGTCGCCCTGCTTAATGCCCTCGCCGTGGTAGGTGGCGTGCTCCTTGGTTACGCCATCGGGCATTTTGAGCAGGGGAATATTCTGCGCCACCAGGGCCCAGTCGGCGTTGGCGGGGCGGCCGAGCAGCTTGGCGGCGGCGGCGGCGGCGCGCAGGTTGGCCTGGGCGGCAGCGTTGGTGAAGGCGTCGTTGTCCACGTTTTCGGCCCATTCGTCGGAGGCCACTACGTTCTTGATGTCGTAGCGGCCGGGGCCGTTGCGCTCGACGCGGCTGGCCCAGAAATCGGCGGTGGCTTGCAAGATGGGCCAGCCTTTCTCGCGCAGCCACTCCTTGTCTTGCGTCACGCAGTAGTACTGCCAGGCCGCCAGGCCCACGCAGGCCGTAATGTGGTGCTCAAACGGCCCGCTGAGGGCCCACACGGGCGTTTCCTCCACGCCGGTATCGGCGCTTTCCCACGGAAACATGGCGCCTTGGTAGCCGTGCTCAAAGGCATTGCGCCGGGCCAGGTCGAGGCGATTGAAGCGGTATTCGACCAGCGACTTGGCGATGTCGGGGTGCAGCACCAGCAGCGCCGGGTACATCCACAAGTCGCTGTCCCAGAATACGTGGCCGTTATACCCTAGTCCCGAAAGGCCCATCGGCGAGGGCGAATAATCGGTGCCCGCCCGCGAAAAGCTGTAGAGGTGGTACAGCATGCTATGCACGTCCTGCTGGGCCTGGGCGTCGCCGGCTATCTGGATGTCGCTGCGCCACAAGTCCTGCCAGGCCTTCTGGTGAAACTCCAGCAGGCGCTGGCGGCCTTCGAGGCGGGCGAAGATGGTGAGGCGCTCGGCCTCGTTGAGCGGGTCGGGGTGGTGGGCCGAGGTAATGCTGGAGCCCGCCACGGCGTAGGCGTAGGCTTGGCCGGCCTTCAGCGCCTTGCTGAATTTCATGAGGTGCATGTTGTTGTCCCACATCTCATGAATGATGCGCGGCTCCTGCCCGTGCGGCTCCTCAAACAAAAAGCTGTTGCTGGCGCACAAGGTCAGCTTGCCCGTGGGGCTCTTGGCCGACGAGGTGAGCAGGCTGAGCGTGGCGTGGGGCCGGTCTATCTCGTTGTAGTAGTTCTGGGCGTCACGCAGCGCGTCGGGCGTTTCCATCACGCTGGCGGCTGTCAGGTTGAGGTCTTTTTTGGCGGTGATTTTCACATCCATCAGCACCGTAAACGGCAGGTGCCGCAGCGCGTAGTAGGTGTAGCTGACGGTAGCCTTATCCTGGTAGTCGAAACTGGTAGTGAGGCTAGCCCCCTGCATATCCAGCTGCTGCCGGAAGTTGGTAGCATCCTGCGGGCCCAGGCGGCGGCCGTCCACTTCCAGGTACATATTCAGCAGGTTGAAGCTGTTGAGGAAGTTGCTGACCCGGCCGCGGCCGTACTGGTCGTAGGCACCGGCCAGCACCACGTTTTTGACCTGAAACGGCACCGGCGCCGACACGATGCCCAGCATGCCGTTGGCCACCGTCACGCCGTAGTAGCGGCTAGGGTCAATTTTATCGGCGCTGATACGCCAGGGGTCAGGGGCCGTTTGGGCGGCTAGCGGGTGGCCGGCCAGCAGCAGGGCCGCAACGGTGCACAGCCGAGCCACCGGCTGGCGAAGAATGGGTGGGAACATGGCGGAGAAAATAGGGGCGAAAACAAGGGCTAGCCACCGAGCACCGACGAGCTTCGGGCAAGCAAGGTAGTCGCGCCGGAGTTCGTCAAAAATAAGCCGGGCTGGCTGACTATCAGGCGGCCCGCCCCACTGCCTGGCCCGCCGCCCGCGCGGCCCTGGCCCAGGCAGCGGGCGGGCCGCACGCCCGCACTTCGCGTTTTTCGCGTTACTTTGATGATAATAACCAAGAAGAGCTGACGCAATACTGTTGATTTATTGTAAGTTAGTTGTTTCTGGCTGTTTCTTGCTGCCTTCGGGCAGCAGGTCCGTCCTTGCTTTCCCACCCATTGAAAACTTCCCCGCTCCCTGCTTTGGGCTGCCGGCTGCTGGCACTTTTGCTGCTGGCGGGGCTGGCCGGCTGCGCCCCGGTAGCGCGCGCGCCGGTGTACCGCATTGGCTTTTCGCAGTGCACCACCGGCGACGCCTGGCGCCGGGCCATGCTGGCGGGCATGGAAAAGGAGCTGAGCTTTCACCCCAACGTGCAGTTTCAGATGCTGGACGCCCGCAACGACACCGAGCTGCAACGGCGTCACGTGCAGGAGTTTATCCGGCAGCGCGTCGATTTGCTCATCATCTCGCCCAACCAGGCCACGCCGCTGGCCGAGGTAGTTGATGCGGCCTACAAGGCGAAGATTCCGACAATTATCCTCGACCGGCGCACCTCCTCGCCGCGCTACACGGCCTATGTGGGCGGCAACAACCTCGAAGTGGGCCGCACGGCGGGCCGCTACGCTGCACAGCAGCTGCGCGGCCGCGGCCAGGTACTCGAAATAGCGGGCTGGCCGGGCTCGTCGCCGGCCACCGACCGCCACCTGGGTTTTGCGCAGGCCCTGGCCGACTACCCGGGCCTGCGCGTGGTGGGCGAGTTTTCGGGCGAGTGGCAGCCGGGGCCGGTGCTGGCCCAGCTACCGGCCCAGTTGCGCGCGCACCCCGGCGTGCAACTCATCTTCGCCCACAACGACCCCATGGCCCGCGCCGCCCGCCAGGTGGTGCAGCAGCTGGGGCTGGGCCAGCGCATTCGCATTATCGGGGTCGATGGCCTGCCGGGGCCAGGCAATGGCCTCGACCTGGTGGCCCGCGGCGACTTGCAAGCCACGCTGCTCTACTCGCCGGGCGGCGAGGAGGCCATTCGCACGGCGCTACGCATTCTTAATCACGAGCACTACACCAAGGATAACATTCTGGTAACGATGGTAGTAGACTCGGCCAACGTACAGGCCGTGCGCAGCCAGACCGAGCGGCTGCTAGCCCAGCAGCGCGACATTTTTGAGCAGCAGCAGCGCTGGCAGCGGCAGCAGGAGCGCTACAACAACCAGTCTTTGTTGGTGTACCTGCTGCTGGCCAGCCTGCTCGGGGCAGTGGCGCTGGGGGCGCTGGCGTGGCGCTCGTCGCGCCTTAACCGGCGCATCCGGCGGGTGCTGGAGGGCCAAAACGCCGAAATCAGCCAGCAGCGCAACCAGATTGCCGACCTCGCCGAGCAGGCCCGCGCCGCCGCCGAAGAAGTGCGCCGCACCTCGGAGGCCAAGCTGCGCTTCTTCACCAACTTCTCGCACGAGCTGCGCACGCCGCTTACGCTCATCCTGGGGCCGGTCGAGGACCTGCTCACGAGCCCCGCCGACGACCTCACGCCCGCCCAGCGCCACGACCTGAGCCTGGTGCGCCGCAACGCCCAGCGGCTGTTGCAGCTCGTCAATCAGCTCATGGATTTCCGCAAAATCGACGTGGGCAAGATGGCCGTGCACGCCACCGAGGGCGACCTAGTGGGCTTCGTGCGCGAAATCATGGACGTGTTTGAGAAAACGGCCCGGCGGCGCGGCATCACCTTCCGCTTCGCCGCGGCCGAGCCGGTTATCTTCCTCTGGTTCGACGGGGAGATTCTCGACAAAATTTTTTTCAACCTGCTCTCCAACGCCTTTAAGTACACCCCCGATGGCGGCCAGATTACGGTGAGCATCGGGCTGGATGAGGCCGATAAAACGGTGAGCGTCAGCGTAGCCGACACCGGCCGCGGCATCGCCGTGGCCGACCAGCCGCACATTCTGGAGTGGTTTTACCAGGGCAGCCAGCCCACGCCCAACAGCTCGGGGCTAGGCCTGGCGCTGGCCGACGGCCTGGCCCGGCTGCACCAGGGCACGCTCTCCTTCCGAAGCCAGCCCGGCCAGGGCAGCACCTTCGAAGTGCAGCTGCCGCTCGAAAAACCCGCCGCTTTCCTCGATGACGCAGAACCCGGCGCGTGGCGGCTGGGCAGCGCCGCGCTGCCCACCGAAGAGCTGGCCCCCAGCCCGGCCGCTAGCCCCGCCCCCGCCCGCTCCGAGGCAACGGCCCTCGTGATTGAGGACAACGAGGAGGTGCGCGACTTCCTGGTGCAGAAGCTCCAGCCTCACTTCCAGGTAAGCACGGCCGCCGATGGCGCGGCCGGTCTGCGGCTAGCCAGCGAGGCCATTCCCGACGTTATCGTGTGCGACGTGGGCTTGCCCGAGCTCAGTGGCCTCGACGTGGCCGCTGCCCTCAAGGGCGACTGGCGCACCTCACACATTCCACTGGTGCTGCTCACGGCCCAGAGCGCGCCCGAGCAGCAGGTGGCCGGCGTGCAGGCCGGCGCCGACCTCTACCTCACCAAGCCCTTCAACCCCACGTTTCTGCTCGAAAGCCTGCGCACGCTGCTGCGCAACCGCGACCAGCAGCGCGAGCACTTTCACCGGCAGTTGTCGGCGGGTGCGCCGCCGCCCGCGGCCCCCCCGCTAGCCTCGCCCGCCCCGCTGCGGGTCGACCAGAAGTTTCTGGCCGACCTGGCCGCCATCATTGAGGGCCGGCTCGACCAGCCGGGCCTGGGGGTTGATGACATTGCCCACAGCCTGGGGGTGTCGCGCACGCAGCTCTACCGCAAGGTGAAGGCCCTACTCGGCACCGGCGTCACGGAGTACATCCAGACCGTGCGCCTCACCAAGGCCCGGCAGCTGCTGTTGCAGGAAGGCAGCACCGTAGCCGACGTGGCCTACCAGACCGGCTTCTCGTCGCCCTCCTACTTCTCCACGGCCTTTAAGGGCAAGTATCAGGTGTCACCCTCCGAGTTCAAAGCCCTGCATACCCACCTACGGGTATGAGCGATTTTTGAAATTGCGCTCAAAAAGCACAGATGCCAGGCAAAGGTGAGTTAGGGCTCACTAATTTTTATTTTGCTTATTATCAGTATTTTACATATTTAAAATTGGTTTTGCACCAAATTTAAATGCATTTGGTATGCTAGCGAATGCCCTGCGAGGGCCGGTTTCGGATGTTTGTGCAAACGATTCCGGTCATGGTGCAACGCAAGGTTCTTTTTTGGTCGATAGTCACGGCACTCGGTGGCTTCCTGTTCGGCTTCGACACGGCCGTTATCTCGGGCGCCGAGAAAGCCATTCAGCAGCTCTGGCAGCTAAGCGCGGTCGAGCACGGCTTCACTATTTCCATTGCGCTCATCGGCACGGTTATCGGCGCCATGTTCGGCGGCATCCCTTCCGATACCCTTGGCCGCCGCCAGACGCTGCGCTGGATTGCGGTGCTCTACCTGGTATCGGCGCTGGGCGCGGCGCTGGCCCCAGCCTGGGTGCCGTTCCTGCTTTTCCGCTTTTTGGGCGGCCTGGGCGTGGGCGCCTCCTCCGTTACGGCCCCGCTCTACATCTCGGAGATTTCGCCGGCCGACTCGCGCGGCAAGCTCGTGGGCTTGTTTCAGTTCAACATCGTATTTGGCATCCTGGCCGCCTACCTCTCCAACTACCTGCTGGCCAACGTAGGTGACCACTCGTGGCGCCTGATGCTGGGGGTGCAGGCGGTGCCGGCCATCGCCTTTTTGCTGTTCCTGTTTCGGGTGCCCGAAAGCCCGCGCTGGCTGCTGCTGCACGGCCGCCTGGAGGAAGGCAAGGACGTGCTGCGCCTCATCAACCCCAGCACCGTGGAGGCCGACACGGCCGCCATCCTCGCGGCCCAGGCCGAAGCCGGGCAGGAAAACGAGTCGCTGTGGGCCGCCCAGTACCGCACGCCGGTGCTGCTGGCAATGGCCTTCGCATTTTTCAACCAAGTATCTGGTATTAACGCCATTATCTACTACGCCCCGCGTATTTTTGAGATGACGGGCCTGGGCCAGAACACGGCGCTGCTCTCCTCGGCGGGCATCGGGCTGGTCAATTTCATCTTCACCCTGCTGGGCGTCAACGTGATTGACCGCTACGGGCGGCGCACGCTGATGCTGGTGGGCTCGCTGGGGCTCATAGCCACGCTGGGGCTGGTGGCAGCAGCATTTTATACCGCTCGCTTTCAGCTCTTTGGCGGGCTGCTGGTGCCGGGGCTGCTGTTTGCTTACATCGCCTTTTTCGCCTTTTCGCAGGGCGCGGTTATCTGGGTGTTCATCTCCGAGATTTTCCCCAACGCCGTGCGGGCCAAGGGCCAGGCGCTGGGCAGCTCCACGCACTGGGTCATGGCCACGGTCATTGCCTTCACCTTCCCCTACTTCGCCGAAAAGCTGGGCGGGGGCAACACCTTCGCCTTTTTCTGCGGCATGATGGTGTTGCAGCTTGTGTTCGTGCTGCGCTTCATGCCCGAAACCAAGGGCACCAGCCTGGAAGGCGTGGCTAAGACCTTGGTAATGCACTAGGGCTAGGCCCCTATCTACTGAAATTCAACTGATTGACAACACTTTACCTCCCACCCTTATGTCTGTTGTCTGCTTTGGAGAAATGCTTTGGGACGTGCTGCCCTCGGGCAAGCAGCCCGGCGGGGCCCCGCTCAACGTGGCCGTGCACCTGCACAATTTTGGGCAGGCCGTGGAGCTCATCAGCCGCGTGGGGCACGACGACCTGGGCGCCGAGCTGCTGGCTTTTGCCGAAGGTAAGGGCCTGAGCACCCGCTACGTACAGCACGGCGAAACCCACCTCACGGGCGTGGTGAAGGCCAACGTGAGCGACAGCCACGAGGTAACCTACAAGATAGTGCAGCCCGTGGCCTGGGACTACATTCAGTACGAAGACGCGCTGGCCCCCCTGGTGGAGCAGGCCGAGGCCTTCGTGTTCGGTAGCCTGGCCGCCCGCAGCGGCGCCACCCGCGAAACGCTGTACCGGCTGCTGCAACGCGCTCCTTTTAAAGTGTTTGACGTAAACCTGCGGGCCCCGCACTACTCGCGCAGCGTGGTAACCTACCTGCTGCGCCAGGCCCACCTGGTGAAGCTTAACCACCACGAGCTGGCTGAGCTCCTGGGGTGGTTTGGGGCCAGCCCCGACGAGGAAACCGCCCTGCACTGGCTGGCCGAGCGCTTTGGCCTGCAAGCCGTGTGCGTAACCAAGGGTGCCGACGGCGCCGTGCTCTGGACCGGCGGGCAGCTCTACCGCAGCCCCGGCATTGCGGTGCAGGTGCAGGACACCATCGGCAGCGGTGACGCCTTTCTGGCCGCGCTGCTCCGGGGCTGGCTAGCCGGCCAGGCTCCGACCGAGTTGCTGGCCTTTGCCTGCGCGGCAGGCTCGCTGGTGGCCACGCACCAGGGCGCCACGCCCGCCATTTCGGCCGCCGACGTGCGGGCGTTGGCCACGACTACCGCTTGATTTTCTGCCCCTTACAGTCTATGAATACGTTGCGCTTGCCTCTTTTGAGTTCGTCCGCTTTTCGCCTGGCCACCGCGTTGCTGCTGGCAGGTGGCACTGCGGCCTGCCAGCAGAATTCCAAGACGGAAACCCAGACTACTACTACCAAGCCCGCTGCTACTACCGCCCCCCCCGCGGCGGGCACGCTGGCCAAGCCGGCCGGCTGGTGGAAGGAAACCGTTGTTTATCAGCTGTATCCGCGCAGCTTTCAGGATAGCAACGGCGATGGCGTGGGTGATTTGAGGGGCATCATCTCGCGGCTCGATTACTTGAAGAGCATCGGCGTGGGCACGGTGTGGCTGAACCCGATTTACGCCTCGCCCAACGATGACAACGGTTATGATATCAGCGACTATCGGGCCATAATGCCCGAGTTTGGCACAATGGCTGACTTCGACGCGCTGCTGAAGGGCATGCACGAGCGGGGCATCAAGCTGGTGATGGATTTAGTGGTGAACCACAGCTCGGACGAGCACGCCTGGTTTAAGTCGGCCCGGGCCTCGCGCACCAGCCCCTACCGCGACTACTACTATTGGTGGCCCGCCGAAAAAGGCACCCCACCGGCCCGCTACAGCACCTTCGACGTGAAGAAGGACGCCTGGCAGTACGACGCCCCCACCAAGAGCTACTACCTGCACATCTTCTCTAAAAAGCAGCCCGACCTCAACTGGAACAACCCCAAGCTGCGCCAGGAAGTGCACAACATCATGCGCTACTGGCTCGACAAGGGCATCGATGGCTTCCGCATGGATGCCTTCCAGTTTGTAGCCAAGGACCCTACTTTCCCGCCCATGCCGGGCCTCACGGAAAGCAACTTTGCCAACGCCTACAACCACGGGCCGCACCTGCACGACTACCTCAAGGAAATTAACGAGCAGGTACTTAGCCACTACAACGCCATGACCGTGGCCGAAGGCGCGGGCCGCAACACCACCGAGGCCATGCTTTTCGTGGACCCCGCCCGCAAGGAACTCGACATGACCTACCACTTTGAGGGTGTGGGCGTGGGCAGCAACTCGGATACCTACAAGCTCACCGACCTCAAGCGCGTGTTTACGAAGTGGGACAGTGCCTTTGCCCGGAAGGGCTGGCAGGCCATTGACCTCGGCAACCATGACCAGCCGCGCATGGTGAGCAAGTTTGGCGACGACCGCCCGGCTTTCCGCGCCGCCTCGGCCAAGCTGCTGAATACGTTTTTGCTGACGATGCGCGGCACGCCCTACTGCTACAACGGCGACGAGCTGGGCATGACCAACAGCCCCTTCAGTGGCATCAGTGAGTATCGCGACGTGGCCGCCCGCAACGCTTATGCGCTGCTGAAGCAGCAAAAGGGCGATGAGAAGGCGTTTTTTCACTCGCTGGCCCGCTTCTCGCGCGACAACAGCCGCACGCCCTTCCAATGGAATGCCTCGGCCAACGCGGGCTTCACCACCGGCACGCCCTGGCTTAAGGTGAACCCCAACTACGTGACCATCAACGAGGCCAGCGAGGACAAAGACTCGGCGTCGGTGCTCAACCACTTCCGGCGGGCCATTGCCGTGCGCAAGCAGCACAAGGTGCTGACGTACGGGCAGTACCAACTACTCGATGCAGCCAACCCCAACATCTATGCCTACACCCGCACCCAGGGCGGCGAGAAGGTGCTGGTGGTGCTCAACTTCTCGTCGGTGCCCCGCACCTGGGCCCTACCAGCGGGCCTTACCCCTAGCAGCGCGGCCTGGCTCAACAACTACCCCGGGGTGGCACCCGGCGGGCCAACGCTGGCCTTGCAACCCTGGCAGGCCGTGGTTTACTCCTTGCGTTAGCCCTTCGGGGCTAGCCACTTACCTTCTTCAGCACGCTTTTTCTTTTCCAGGCTTCACCCGGCTCCGACACCTTTTCAGATTTTTTCCGAAATCGATTCCGATAGGTGCCAATCCGACCGGGTGCTCTCAGTACTTCCCACTTCAACCCCTTTTCACTCATGCGTAACACCTGTTACTCAACCCACCAAGCCTACGAGCAGCCGGCGGCCCGGTCGGCGCTCAGCGGCAAAACGCTGCTGCTGGCTCTTTTCCTGCCCGTGCTGGGCCACGCGCAAACCGCCCGCGAGGTAACGGGCAAGGTAACTGACAACACCGGCGCTGGCCTACCCGGCGTAACGGTGCTCGTGACGGGCACCTCCGTAGGGGCTAGCACCGGCGCCGACGGCGATTTCCGCCTGCAAGTGCCCGCCACGGCCACTTCGCTCACAGTGTCGTTTGTGGGCTATGCCCGGCAGACGGTGGACATTACGGGCCGCAACACGGTAACCATCGCCCTGAAAGATGACGCCCAGGCGCTCGGCGACGTGGTGGTGGTAGGCTACGGCACGGCCCGCAAGGAAGACCTGACGGGGGCAGTTAGCACGCTCAGCACCAAAGACTTCAACAAGGGCACGTTCACCTCGCCCGACCAGCTTTTGCAGGGCCGTACGTCGGGCGTGCAGATTACCCAGAACAGTGGCCAGCCCGGCGGCGCTTCGACTATCCGCATTCGCGGCAACTCGGCCGTGACGGGCACCGGCCAGCCGTTGTACGTGGTAGATGGCGTGCCGCTCGACGGCCGCTCGGCCCGCCCGGGCCTGAACACCAGCCTCGGCGACAGCCCCGACAGCAACCCACTCAACTTCCTGAATCCGGCCGACATCGAGTCGCTGACCGTGCTCAAGGATGCCTCGGCCACGGCCATCTACGGCTCGCGCGCTGCCTATGGTGTGGTACTCATCACCACCAAGCGCGGCAAGGTGGGGGAGCCTAAGTTTGACTTTGGCGTATCGGGCGGCTTCTCTAACATCATGCGCCGTATTAAGGTGCTTGATGCCAGCCAGTTCCGCGAAGCCATCAACTACTACGGCCTCGACCCCAAGCAGCTCGACCTGGGCCAGAGCAACGACCCGCTGGGCGCTATTCTGCAAACCGGGCCGCTCCAGAACTACAACGGCGCCGTGAGTGGCGGCGGCGAAAACGGGCGCTACCGCCTCTCGCTGGGCTACCTCGACCAGAAGGGCATCGTGAAGAAGACGGGCTTCCAGAAGTATACCGCCAACTTCGTAACCAACGCCAAGTTCTTGGAGAGCAAGCGCTTGGGGGTTGACGTTAATATCACGGCCAGCCAGTCGCGCGAGCAGTTGGCCCCCATCACCAACAACGGTGACTTCCGGGGCTCGCTCATCGGACAGGCTTTGCAGTGGAACCCCACCGACAAGCTTTATAACGACGATGGCACGCCCTTCGTGCGCCAGGGCCAGGTTATCAACCCGGTGGCGCAGCAGCAGTACTACAACGACAATGCCCGGGTAACGACGGCGCTGGCCTCGATTTCGCCCTACTACAAGTTTACCGACTGGCTGGAGTACCGCGCCCTGTTTGCTACCAACTACAGCACGGGCATCCGGCGCACGTCCATCGACCAGCGCCTCAACATTCAGGACTACCTGAACCTGGGCTACGCGGCCATCAGCACCACGGAACTGCAAACCCAGCAGATGACCCACACGCTGAACTTCAACAAGAAGGTTACGACCGACTTGAACGTCAACGCCCTGCTGGGCTACGAGTACACCAAGTTCAACTACTCGGGCACCAACCTGAGCGGCCGCGGCCCGGTGAGCTCCAACGGCACGCCCATCGGCTTCGGCACCTACGGCCTCGACTACACCAACTATCTCCAGTACTCGAACCCCTCGGGCCGCCAGATTTCGTCGTTCGTAGACCCCGTTACGGAGCTACAATCGTTCTTCGGCCGCGCCATCCTGAACTACAAGGACCGCTACCTGCTGACGGCTACGCTGCGCGCCGACGGCAGCACCAAGTTTGGCGACAACAACAAGTACGGCTACTTCCCGTCGGTATCGGCGGCCTGGGACATCAGCCAGGAGGATTTTCTGAAGTCTAAGTATGAGTCGCTGAGCCAGTTGAAACTGCGCGTGGGCTACGGCCGCACCGGCAACCAGGAGTTTCCGGCCGGCTCGGCCCGCAGCCAGTTCGTGTTTCAGGCCAACAACGGTGGCCTGGTGCAAACCACCAACGCCAACCCCAACCTGAAGTGGCAGTCGGATGAGCAGTACAACGGCGGTATCGATGTGGCCTTGTTCAACAACAAGGTAACGCTGACGGCTGACTATTTCTACAAGCGCACCACCGACCTGCTGTACCCCAACATCCCGGGCTTCCCGGCGGCGCCCGGCGGCAGCAGCGTTATCTGGCAGAACCTGAACGGCGTTATCGTCAACAAGGGCGTGGAATTGCTGCTCGGCGTAACGGCCGTGGACAATGAGCGTTTCGGTATCAACTTCACCGCCAACGCCACCTTCGTAAACAACAATGTGACGGGCCTGCCCAACGCCCTCATCATCCAGACCGGCACGCTCAGCGGCCAGGGCCTGTCGGGCGTACTGGCCGAAACCATCCAGAACGGCCAGCCGCTCAACGGCTTCTACCTGCCCACCTACAACGGCATCAACCCCAGCACCGGCCTCTACAACGACTTCACGGCCGCCAGCTACGTGGGCAACCCCAACCCCACTACCCTCGCGGGTTTGAGCGCTACGTTCCGCTTTGCCAAACTCTCGCTGATTACGAACTTCAACGGCGTGTTCGGCAACAAGATTTACAATAACACCTTCAACAGCGTGCTGAACGTGAGCCAGATTCGGGCTGGCAAGAACATCTCGCTGTCGGAGTACCAGGGCGTGAAGGAGTCGCTGGCCAACGCCGTAACGCCCTCAACGCGCTACCTCGAAAGCGGCAATTTCGTGAAGCTCTCCAACGTAACGCTGTCTTACGCCCTGGGCGATTTTGGCAAGGTGTTTAAGGGCGCCAGCATCTACGCCATTGCCCAGAACGTGTTTGTAATCACCAAGTACCGTGGTTTCGACCCCGAAGTGAACACGAATAAAGCGCAGGGGGTTGTGCCCTCGGCCGGTATCGACTACACCGGTTACCCGTCGGCGCGCACCTTCACGTTCGGCGTCAACTTCTCTCTCTAACCCACCCATCGCTAGTAGTTATATGAAAAAGATACTCAGCGCGGCGGCCATGCTGGCCCTGCTCCAGCTAGCCGATAGCTGCAAGATTAACGAGGAGTTTCAGGCAGGCCTGACGCCCGGCCAGATTGGTTCGGGCAACGCCTCCTCGCTGCTCGACGGGGCGTACAACGCCATGCGCAGCCCGTTTCAAGGGGCTACCCAGGTGTTTGCCATGTCGGAAGTAACCACCGATGAGCGCCTGATGCCCACCCGGGCCGGCGACTGGGACGACAACGGTAAGTGGCGGGCGCTGCACCAGCACAACTGGGACGCCAACCACCCCGAAATCCGCGATGCCTTCGCCAACCTGGGCGGGGTCATCTTCGCCGCTACCGACGTGCTGCGGCCCGAGTTTGGGGCTACGGCCCAGCAGCAGGCCGAGGCTCGGTTTGTGCGCGCCTTTGCCATGTACTGGACCCTGGACCTCTACGACCAGGTGCCCTACCGCGAGCCGGGCGAGCTTGTCGTGAACAATGCGAAGGTGCGCAAAGGCTCCGAGGCGCTCGACTATATCATCAGCGAGGTAACGGCCATCATCGGCACCCTGCCCAACACGCCCGCGTACCGGGCCAATAAGGACGCCGCCCGCTGCCTGCTGATGAAGTGCTACCTCAACCGCGGGGTGTACGCCAACCGGCAGGCCCCCACGTTCTCGGCCGCCGACATGAATCAGGTTATCAGCCTGGCCGACCAGATTATCAGCAGCGGGCGCTACCGGTTCGCCACCAACTACTTCGACAACTTTGCGCCCGACAACACGAACATCGGCACCGAGAACATTTTCACGGAGCTGAACGTGGGTGGGGTGAGCAGCGGCGCGCAGTACGACCTGTGGCGCTTCATCTCGCATTATAACATGACCCCGCAGGGCTACAACGGGCCGTGCGCCCTGCCGAGCTTCTACGACACGTTTGGGGCCAGCGACCTGCGCCGGGGCCAGGTATACAAGTACACCAACGGGCCGTCCAACCAGTTCAACCACCAGAACGTGGGCTTCCTGATTGGCCAGCAGTACTACCTGAACGGTACGACCAAGCGGGGCGGCCTCGACTCGGCTTTGGTTGACCGCACCGGCGCGCCGCTGGCCTTTACCCGCGACGTGAAGATTATCGAAACCGGCTCCAACCTGGAAGTAACCGGCATCCGCCCCATGAAGTACCCGCCCGACTTCACCAACAACGCCTCGGGCGCCACGGACAACGACATGGTGCACTTCCGCCTGCCCGACGTGCTGCTGATGAAGGCCGAAGCCATCCTGCGGGGCGGCACCGGCACCACGGCCGGCTCCTATGGCAGCACGGCACTGGCCCTGGTCAACTCTATCCGCACCGATGCTTCACGCGCGGCCGGTGCCCTGGGTACCGTGGATTTGAATACGCTCTACGCCGAGCGCGGCCGCGAGCTGTACCTCGAAAACTGGCGCCGCCAGGACATGGTGCGCTTCGGCAAGTACCTGGGTCCCATCGAGCAAGGCCCCACCAGCTCTGACCCCAAGTACCTGATTTTCCCGATTCCGAATCAGCAGCTGGCCGTAAACCCGAACCTTACCCAGAACTCCGGGTATTAAGCGGTCAGCCTGAGGCTTGACCAGGAGCAGCGGTTGGCAATAGCCGGCCGCTGCTCTTTTTTTGGGCAAGACCCATTTACGTATCCCTTCGACTCTAGCCAACTGCTTATGCCTGCTAAAAAACTATGGGCCACCGCCGGGCTGCTGCTGGCTCTGGCCAGTCCCGCGCTGGCGCAGCCCACCGCCCAGCCCACACCGCGCCAGCTGTACCCCGGCTTGTTCGAGGCCATCCAACTGAACCGGGTGTATCCCGATGGCAAAACCTTCGTGGATATGCTGCCTACGGCCAGCCCGGCCCAGGTGCTGGCCGCTTATACTAAGGAGAAGACCCAGCCGGGCTTCGACCTCAAGACCTTTGCCAAGCGCTACTTCTACCTGCCGGCTACCGATACGGCCACTTACCGCAGCAACATCGGGGCCGGCATTCGGGCGCACCTCGATACGCTGTGGACGGTGCTGCGGCGGCCGGCGCAGGCCACGGCCCCGCCCTACTCGTCGCTGCTGCCGCTACCGCGGCCCTACGTGGTGCCGGGCGGGCGCTTCCGGGAAGTGTACTACTGGGACTCGTACTTCACGCTGCTCGGGCTGCGCGAGGCGGGCCGGCTGGCCCAGGTGCGCGACATGGTTGATAATTTCGCCTATCTCATTGACAAATTGGGGTTTATTCCGAACGGTAACCGCACCTACTACCTCACTCGCTCGCAGCCGCCCTTCTTCGCCCAGATGGTGGGCCTGCTGGCCACCGGGCCCGACTCGGTGGCCGTGCTCGCACGCTACCGCCCGGCGCTGGCCCGCGAATACGCCTACTGGATGGCCGGCGCCGATAAATTGAAGCCCGGCCAGGCCAGCCGCCGGGCGGTGCGCCTGCCCGGCGGCGAGCGCCTGAACCGCTACTGGGACGAGAGCGACCAGCCCCGCGAAGAGTCGTACCGCGAAGACGTGGAGTCCGCCAAGCTCAGCCAGCAGCCGCCCGCGCAGTTTTACCACAATATCCGCGCCGCTGCCGCCTCGGGCTGGGATTTCAGCACCCGCTGGTTTGGGCCCGACCAGCAGCTCAGCTCCATTCGTACCACTGACCTCGTGCCGGTGGACCTCAACTGCCTGCTGCTGGTGCTGGAGCAAACCCTGGCCCGCGCCAGCCGCGCCGCCGGCCAGCCCGCCGAGGCCAGCCAGTACCGCCAAAAGGCCACGGCCCGCGCCGCTGCCATCCAGCGCTACTGCTGGGATGCGCAAACCGGCTTTTTCGTCGATTACGACCTCGCCAAGAAGCAGCGGGCCAGCATTCGCACCCTGGCCGGCGTGTTCCCGCTGACCTACGGCGTGGCCACGCCTACTCAGGCCAAGGCCGTGGCCAGCCGCCTGCAAAGCGAGTTTTTGCGGCCCGGCGGCGTGCTGACTACCACCAACGCCAGCCACCAGCAGTGGGACGCCCCCAACGGCTGGGCGCCGCTGCAATACCTCACCGTGGCTGGCCTGCACCGCTACCAGCTGCCGGCCCTGGCCGATACCATCGCCCACCGCTGGACGACCCTCAACGTGCGCGTCTTCGGCCGCACCGGCCGCCTGCTGGAGAAGTACAACGTGGAGGACCTGAGCCGCACCGCCGGCGGCGGCGAATATCCCCTGCAAGACGGTTTTGGCTGGACCAACGGCGTGCTGCTCAAGCTATTAAATGAGCAGCGCAGCCGGGAGCAGCGCCGCAAGTCACTTTAGGATTTGCATACAATGTAAAAAAGAACGTCATGCTGACGCAGGAAGCGTCTCGCCCGCAGTCGCTGGAGTTAATAACCTCAGCAGCGCGAGCGAGATGCTTCCTGCGTCAGCATGACGTTCTTTTATTTCTTCGAGGTAGCTGCCCCAGGCAGGGGCTAGCCCCGCCTACAGCCCGTACTTGCCCAGCAGGTAAATCAGCGAAGCCATGCTGGCGCCGCCCAGCTCTAGCTCGCGGCGGTTGACCTGCTCGAAGGTATCCAAGGCCGAGTGGTGCAGGTCGAAGTAGCGCTGCGAGTCGCAGTCGTAGCCGAAGAGGGCCACGGGCTTCACGGCAGCCACCAAAGGCTCGATGTCGGTGCCGGCGTGGCCGGGCGTGAGCTGGTTGGCCAGGTACGGGGCCAGCAGGGGCTTCCAGGCGGCTACTTTCTGGAACACGGCGGGCGTGCTTTCCACGTTGAAGCCGCGCGGGGTGAAGCCGCCGCCGTCGCTCTCTATGGCGGCCAGGTGCATTTCGTGGTTTTGCTTGGCCAGCTCGGCGTATTTGTCGCCGCCGCGGGTGCCGTTTTCCTCGTTCATGAAGAGCACGGCGCGCACGGTGCGCTCGGGGCGCAGGCCGGTGGCTTTGAGTAGGCGCAGCGCCTCCATGCTTTGCACCACGCCGGTGCCGTCGTCGTGGGCGCCCTGGGCGAGGTCCCACGAGTCGAGGTGGCCGCCCACGGTGATGACCTGCTCGGGGTATTTTGAGCCCTTAATTTCGCCCACTACGTTGTAGCTTTTCACGTCGGGCAGCTGCTGGCAGCTCATTTCCAGCTCAAATTGCAGCTTGGGGTCGGCGGCCAGCAGCTGGCTGAGCTGGTCGGCGGCCTGGGTGCTGAGGGCGGCGGCGGGCACCTTGGTGGGCGTGTCGCCGTACTGGGTGGCGCCGGTGTGGGGGTTGTGGTCGCGGGCGGCGGTGAGCGAGCGCACGAGCGCGCCCACCGCGCCGCGGCGGCCCGCCTCGGCGGGGCCCGCGCGGCGCTGGTCGCCGGCCCCGCCGTAGGCCGCGCCGGGCTCGATTAGTTTATCATCAAAAGGGCGGTTAAAGAAAACGAACTTGCCGCGCACCTGGTCGTCGGGCAGCGCTTTCAGCTCGGCCAGGCTCTTGACCTCGACCACGCCGGCGCGCAGGGGTTTGCTGCCGGGCGTGGCCACCGAGCCGCCCAGCGCGCACACGGCGGCCGCGATGCCTTTGCCCTTATTGCCAATAATTTGGCCCTTTTCCTTGGCGCCGCGCACCCAGTGCGGCACCAGGCATTCTTGCAAATACACCTTGTCGAAGCAGTTGGCTTTCTCCATCGTCAGCTTGCCCCACTCCACGGCCTGCGCGGCCTGGGGCGAGCCCGAGAGGCGGGCGCCGATTTTCTGGCAGAGGTAGCGCAGGTTGTCGTAGCTCTGGCCGCGCAGCAGGGCCTCGTCGTAGATTTTGCGGATAACGACGGAGTCGGCCTTGCTGGCCGTAGTTTGGGCCTGGGCCGGGGCCAGGCCGCCCGCCAGCAGGCCAGCTAGCAGCAGGGAGGAAAGGGAACGCATAGTAGAAAGGTGAAGCGGCAGAAAAACGGATTCGGCCAAAAGTACCAAGCTGACGGCGTTGGTTCCTACTTTTTCTTGCCTTCACGCCACAAACCGCGTGCGCGCAGCATGCGGGCCACCGGCGAATTGGGCCGCAGCAAGGGCGCCACTTCGGCGTAAGGAATAAGAATTTCAGTGCCGCCGACTACCCGGTTAGGCAAGTCATTTTCCTCAAATGTGAGCAGCAAATGGTTCAATTCCAATCCCACGTGGCCATCCAGGGCTAACTGGTCGGTCGCGGGCTCCTCGTCGGGCGGGCTGTCCGCATCGGGTTGCAGATGCCGGGCTACCAACGCCCGAAACTGCGCTTCGGCACCGGGGCGTAGCAGTTGGGCCAGCCCCAGCGGCTCCCCGGTAGCCAGGTCGTAGAGCGTGTTGCCCGCACTGTGCCCGAAGCGTGCTCCGCCCATGTACCAAGTCTGAAACGTGCTGACCGAGAGCAGCCCATAGTCGTTGAAGGTGATGTTCGAAATACCCTCCGTCTCTTCCTGAACCGGCTTGTCGCGCAGGGAGGCCCGCATTTCGGCGCGGCGCTGGGCCGGGGCCGGGCATTGCAGCTGGCGCAGCGCAGGGCGCAGGGTATCGGGCCCAAGCAAGTGCAAGTAGCTGCGCGCCAGGGTGGCTACCTCCGCCTGGGCGCTACCGTCGGCTAGGCGGGTTTCCGGCTCCGGCAGCGGGCCTTCGTCGTTTTCAGTCAGCACTTCGTAGCGCACGGCCATTTGGCGGTGCCGGGCATCCTGGTATTCTTCGCGCAGCGCAAAAGGCACTGGCCGCCCGCCGGGGCTAGCCCAGGTGCCGCGCAGCACGGGGCCCGCGGGCTGGCTGGCCTGCCACTGGCCGGTAATGGTGTGCTTTTCGGTATCGCTCAACTCGGTGAGGGCGAGTGGCTGGCCGGGTTGAAAAACAGCGCTGCTTTCCAGCGTCAGGGTGCCGGCTGTGCCGTAGCCGTAGTAATAAGCGCCCCGGCACACCGCCGGCTCGCGGCCGTGCGCGGGCTCAAAAGTCAGCGTCACCGTGACTGGCCGGCCGCCCACCGTGCCCTGGTAGCGGTGATAGCCGGTGTAGGGCGCGGCCGGCGGGGCGGGCGCCGGGCGGGCAGCTGGTGCAGCGGTCACCGCAGTCGGCGCGCCGGCTGGCGTTTCTTTATCCGGCTTACTAGCGCTTTGGCAGCCAGCTACCAGCCCCAAGCTCATGGCCCAGCCAACTCGCCCGACCATAGTTGCAGCATTGCGCATCGCTCTTACCCCTAGCGCATGGTATTGGTGCTCACCGTCTGCGGGGCCGCGCCGTAGCGGCTCATTATTAGCCTAGCGGCCTGGCCTTCGCGCAGCGTCACCTTGAAGAGGTAGTTGTATTCCTCGTCGCGGATTTCGCCCGGCAGCGGGGCCACGCCCAGCGCGGTGAGCAGCGGCAGCAAGGTGTTGGAGTGGCCCACGACGACCACCGTTTTGCCGGCATAGTCCTGGCGCAGGTGGCTGGCCAGCACGGCGGGCTCTTTGGCACTATACACCTCGGGGGTGAGGCCGGTGGCCTGGGCCAGCGGGGCTAGGGTGGCGCGGGTGCGGCGGGTATCGGTGGTGAAGAGGGCAGCCGGGTGGCGCTTCGCTAATTGCCTGGCCAGCAGCTGAGACCGGGCCTCGCCGGCGGGCGTGAGGGGTGGGTCGGCGAGGCCGGGCGTGAGGTCTTTTTCGCCGTGGCGCACGAGGTAGATGACCGTGCGCGGCGGCCGGGCCACCGCGGCAGCCAGCCCCAGTACCAGGCAACAGATGAGCGATAACAGACCCGTTTTCAACAGCATAGATTTTTCTTTGACTACCCGCCAAAGGTAGCCGCAAAAAAATCGGGCTGCCCAAAGAGCAGCCCGATTCCGAACTTTCGAACAGGTAACGTCCCGGTTCTATTCCTTGGTGAAGTGCCGGCTCGTACGCTCCTGCGTGGGCGAGGTCAGCAGCAGCGTGTACTGGCCCGCGCGCAGCGGCGCCACGTTCAGGCCTTGCGTGCCCACGGTGCCCTGCCCAGCCACGCGGCCCAGGGCATCGAGTATCTGGTACGTCTGGCCCACGGCCTCGGGCTCGGTGCGCAGGAAGTCGCTGCCGGCCACGGGGTTGGGGTAGAGGCCAGCCGCCGCGGGGCTAGCCGCCGTGGCGGCCGGCAGCGCCATGCGGGCGCCGCTGGGGTTGGTGATGCTGACCCAGTTGATGTTCCAGCCGGCGGTTTGGGCGTACACGCCGAAGTTGTAGGTACCGGCGTTGATGTTCACCGTCTTGCTCACGGTCGTCCAGGTTTGCCAGCCGCCGGTGGCCGGGATGGCCGTGTTGCCGAGCTGGGTCGAGCCCGCGTTCAGGTCCGACGATACGGTGCCGCCGTTGGGGCTGGCCACCCGGTAGCTGATGGTGTAGGCGCCCGTGACGGGAAAGTTTACGTTGTTGAAAACCAGGTAATCACCGGCGTCCACGTTGCCCATGTCCTGGCCGCCGCCGGCGTCGGAGCAGGTTTCCACGGCCATGCCGCTATTCACATTAGCGCTTTCGGCTTGCAGCGTGCGCACGCTGCCGCTGGTGCTACCGTTGGTGAGCTGGTACACCCGCACGTAGTCTACGTTCATGGTGGCGGGCAGCTTGCTTTCATCTACCGTCTGGCCGGGCCAGTCGCCGGCCACGGCCAGGTTTAGCAGCAGGAAGAATGGCCGCTGAAACTCCTCGGTGCCGCCCGTACCGCCCGTGATGGTCATCTCGTTGTACTTGGTGCCGTCCACAAACCAGCGGATGTAGTTCGGCGTCCACTCCACGCTGTATACGTGGTAGGTATTGGCGCTCATGGCCGTATTCTGGCCATATTGGGCGTGGCCGTTGTTGTCCCAGTGCGCCGTGCCGTAGCAGCGGCTGTCGGCGTTCACTTGCTCCATGATGTCGATTTCGCCGCACTGAGGCCAGCTCACCGTGCTGATATTTGAGCCCAGCATCCAGAACGCCGGCCACAGCCCCTGCCCCAGCGGCACCTTAATGCGGGCCTCCATGCGGCCGTAAGTGAACTGCTTGAGACCCTGGGTTTTCAACCGAGCCGAAGTGTAGGGCATGCCGCCCACGCTTTGCTTGCGCGCCGTGATGACGAGCTCGCCGTTGGCCACCGTGGCGTTGGCCGACTGGTAGTACTGCTTCTCGTTGTTGCCCCAGCCGCCGCCGCCGGTTTCGAAGGCCCAGTTGGCGGTGTTAACGGCCGAGCCGTTGAATTCATCGGCCCAGACCTGCTGGTAGGTTTGGGCCTGGGTGGGAATGGACGCGCCGACGAGCAGCGCTGCCCCGCCCAGAAGGGAGGTAAGCGTACCTTTCATACGATTGTGGAAAAGGAGTGGGTGGGAAAAAGAGCCGCTAGCCCGGCACCGCGCCGACTAGGCCGGCCGCTGGGTAGCGTTTCCAAATATCCAACTTCGCCGGGCTTCTACCAAGCCCTGAAAACCCCATTTTTGACGTCTTGAGCGGCCAAAACAGCCGGTCTTTACACTTAGCACACATGTGGTAGTTGTGCAATTTCTAAGGCTAGAGCCTTTGCCTGGCCAGTACCTCGCGGGGCTTGCTGGCTAAAAAACAATCAAAAAAGCTCGGCCAAGCGTGAAATTTTTCCCGCTAGCCCTTGCCCCCTACCGTAGCGGTGGGCAGCTAGCAGGCAACGGCTGAAAACAGAACTATCAAAAAGTTTCTTCATCTTCATCAAATCAACAGCCAATCTTCATCTTCATTTAACGACCACCGCCCGAATGTTGCATCATCATTCCGCCTTCACTCCTCCCCGCTCCATGCACGTTCTGCTCGTTGAAGATGAAAAAAGCCTCCATCAGGAGGTGCGCCAGTTCCTGACGCAGGCCCAGTACCTTGTCGATTCGGCTTTCACCTACGCCGAGGCGTCGGAGAAGCTATTTGTAAATTCCTACGACTTTGTGCTGCTCGACCTGGGCCTGCCCGGCGGCGACGGCCTCGATTTGCTGCGCGACGCCCGCCAGAGCGAAAAGCAGGAGGCCTCGTTCATCATCCTCACCGCGCGCGGCGCCCTCGACGACCGCATCAAGGGCCTCGACCTGGGCGCCGACGACTACCTACCCAAGCCCTTCTCGCTGCTGGAGCTGACCAGCCGCATGCAGGCCATCACGCGCCGCAAGTTTGGCCTCAAGCGCCCCGAAATCGTGTTCGGCGACGGCTTCGTGATGGACGCCACCGCCCGTACCGTGCGCTACGGCAGCACCCCCGAAACGCCCGGCCCCGAGGTGCCGCTCACTAAAAAGGAGTTTGACCTGCTGCACTACCTGCTGCTGCACCGTGGCCGCGTGCTCACGCGCCTGCAACTCGGCGAGCACCTGTGGGGCAACGTGTTAGAAGACGATTCGGACTCGAACTACATCGACGTGCACATCAAGAACGTGCGCAAAAAGCTCGCCCAGTTCGGCTCGGCCGACTTTATTGAAACCGTGCGCGGCATCGGCTACCGGGCGGTTTAATAGCAGCGTCTTTTCATAATTGTCATTGCGAGCGCAACGAAGTGGAGCGCGGCAATCTTTCCTTTACGCTAGGGTTACTACTCCCACGTCGAAGGAAAGATTGCCGCGCTTCACTTCGTTGCGCTCGCAATGACAAGCGTTTTTATTGGGCAACATCAACCAATTAATGAGACTCGAAACCAAGCTCGGCCTCTTCAACGGCCTCTCGAAGCTGCTGCTGGTAGTGCTGGGGGCGCTGCTGATTCCGCCCATCGTGCAGCGCGTGGCGGTGGGCCACACCGACGAGCGCCTGCTTGATAAGAAGGCCGAGCTGCTGCACCTTATTGAGCGCGACGGGCTGGCCACGTTTCTGCGGGCCGAGCACGACGAGAGCTACGCCGACTATAACATTCTCAAGCAGGAGTATATCACCATCACGCCCCTGCCGGCCTACCCCGCCGGCCCCACCGGGCCACCTACCGAGCGCATTTTTGAGGAGCCCCGGCAGGTCGACAAAGACGTTGAGGACTTCCGTATCCTGAGCTACGTAGCCCCGCTGGGCACGCTTGCGGGGGCCAGCCCCGGCCGCGCCGAGCCCCGGCGCTACCGCCTCGAAATTGGCTCGTCGCTGGCCACCGTGGAGCTGCTGACGGATACACTACGGCGGCTGGCGCTGTGGGTGCTGGTGGCGGGCGCACTCATCACGGTGTTTACCGACGCGGCCTTTGCGCACTATTTGCTGGGCCCGCTGCGCGAGTTGCTGACGCGCAAGCTCCGCGGCATCCGGCAGCCGGGCGAGTTTTCATTTGCGCGGCTCGACACCGACACCACCGATTTTCGGCGGCTCGACGACTCGCTCTCGGCCCTGATGCGGCAGCTGCAAACCTCGTTTGAGAAGGAGCGCGAGTTTATGAGCAACGTGAGCCACGAGCTGCTCACGCCCACCAGCATCCTGCAATCGCGCTTCGAAAACATGCTGCAAGACCCCACCCTGCCCGAGGCCCACGCCCAGCAAATAGTGGAAAGCCAGCGCACGCTCTACCGCCTGCGCAACACCGTGCGCACGCTGCTGCTCATCGCCAATATCGAAAACGAGCAGTACCTGCGCGATGCCAGCGTGCCCCTTGCCCAAACCGTACGCGACGTAGCCGAGGAGCTCGACGACCGCCGCCAGCAGCGCGAAATCGAGCTGACCATCAACCTCCAGCCCGACTACGTGGTGCCCCGTGCCAACGCCACGCTGCTGCACACGCTGCTGCGCAACCTGCTCAGCAACGCCATCAAGTACAACCACGAGGGCGGCCAGATTCGGGTGCTGGGCCGCCCCACCCCCAGCGGCGGCTACGCGCTGCGTGTGGAGGACGAGGGCCCCGGCATCGCGGCCGAAAACCTGCCGCTGCTCTTCGACCGCTTCCGGCGCTTCCACGCCACCGGCCCCAGCGCGCCCGAGGGCTACGGGCTGGGCCTGCCCATTGCCCAGACCATTGCCGCGTTTCATAAGGCCACGCTCCGGGCCGAGTCGGAGGTGGGCAAGGGCACGGCGTTCGTGCTGGAGTTTGAGGCGGCGGGCCAGTAGGCTTAGGCTGGGCTAACCGCTGCCGGCCCACGCTACTTTGCCGCTACCGGGTGCCATTCGTGCGCAATATTGGTCATTAGCAAGGCATTATCAAATTGAACGGAGTTGTTAGGGAATAGCGCTTCGTTGTCGAAAAAGCTGGAATATACCTGGCTCACCGCCAGGGGCTGCACCGCCCAGCTATGCGTAGCCAGGCGCAGGCCTTCCAGCTTTTGCCCGTTGGGCGAATACCCGATGGCGCCCCTTTGCAGAAAGCGCGAGGCATTTTCCAGCGTACCAAAAACAGAAGTGGGGCTGAACGTGGCCGCTACCTGCGCCTCGATGGCCACGCGGGTACCGTCGGCGCTGCTGAATGCTACGTGGTAGGCCCCGGCGGCCTCCGTTACCGCAAATTTTGCCAGGTAGTGCTTGCCGGGAAACAGGCGCCCGCCAGCCAGGGCATTCCAGCGCAACGAGGTGTCGCGCCGGGGCACGTACACGCCCTCCCGAAGCTGCCCATTTTCTTCCCATTCCACCGCAATGCGGTGCGCGCCGTTCTCCGAAGAAATACTTACGCAATCAGGAAAACCCTTGGGCCGCACGTTTTTAAGTCGAATCAGACAAATGCCGACGATTGCCCGGCCTCGGTACAGCTGCGGCCGAAAGGGCGCCGGCAGCAGCGGAGCTACGTCGGCCGGGTCGGCCGTGAAGTTGACTAGGATTCGCCGGTCAATGAGGCCGTGCAGCGTCGGTATTTTCATGGCGTAAGCGGCGGCCGGATGCAACGCCCGCGCCTAGCCCAAGACGCCGCCGGCCCCGCAATATTTTACCGGCCAGCGCGGCCTGGCTACAGCCATTTTTGCGGGGCTAAACTACTCAATCAAGGATATCGCGGTAAAAAACCTCGGTGCTATCGGGCGATGCCCAAAGCGTACGGATGTTGCGGTTGTTGGGGGTGGCATACTCGTACACGCGGGCCGAGTCGCCCAACAGGCGGGGCGCAAACCAGCTTATCGGCAGGCGGGGCGCTAGTTCCGCGGCCAGAGTGGCCGTGGGCACCGTGCGGCGCGCGTAGGGCAGGCGGGCCAGCACCCGCCGCAGCTCGGCCGGGCAGGTGCGGTAGTGCAGCCAAATGGCCGCGTCGATGCGCGGCACTAGCTGGTCCTGGTAGGCAATAACTTGCAGGCAGCCGGGCCGGGGGCGGCCAAACAGCGCCGCGTAAATTTCCGCGCCCGTGCGGGGCCGCACCGCCTCGGCGAGGTGCCGATAAGCCTTATGCGAAGTGCGGTAGGCCGCCCAGCCCGCTACCAGTACCGCTAGCCCCAGGCTGGCGCCGGCCACGTACAGACGGCGCCGGCGGCGCCGCACCAGGCCGTCGAATAGCAACCCCACTGCCCCCGCTAGCAGCCCCGCGGCCAGCACTACCAAGCCAATTAGCTCTTTCATGGTAATTGTTGGCCGCCGCTAGGCCAACGCCCGGCGCTTGGCATTCAGTGCGTAGCGCGCTATTACTAAATACGTTACCCCAATCAGCAACCCAACGAGGCCACCGGCATAGCTGGCGTTGTGGATGGCGCCGACGGTTATAAAATCGTTTTTATGCACCAGGTTTTCCGGCAGCCACCACTCTACGCCCGTGCGGGTTAAGTAATGACGGCCGTATAAAAAGCCCACGCCCCCAGCCAGTATGGCGGTACCATATACCAAAAATTATTTTCCTGCTAATTACCCCGAGCAAAAATAAGCTAAAGGCAAGAAGAATCAGAAAGATAATTATAATACCAGCAAACATCTCGGCAATCTAATCGGCTATTATTTTTTCTTCCAGCGCTGCCCGCACCTGCGCCACGCGCTCCGCCACACTCCCATCGAGCAAGGTATAAGGGATGCCGAGCGCGTCCAGCTGCATCAGGATGGCGCCGTGCTGAAACTGGCGCAGTGCCTCGGGGCCGCGCCAGCCATCCTGCTCGAAGGGCACGGTGGGCAGGCACACAAAGGTGCGGGCGTAGCGCTGGCCGCACACCCGGGCCAGGGCCAGCAAGGCGGGGTCGCAGCGGTGAAAATAGTAGTAAGAATACAGCGCCGTGGTGGCCGCGTTGGTGTCGCACACCAGCCAGCCGCTGGCCTGGGGCGTGGCCGCATCCTCCAATTCGAGTTGGCGCCGGCCGATGTAGAGGAGGTCCTCATAGTCGAGCGCGCCATTTTTTTGCTCGTGCAGCAAGCGGCCATACTCGGGCACCCAGGCGGTGCCGAGCGCCGCGGCCAGGGCGGTAGCCAGGGTCGTTTTGCCACTGCTTTCGGCCCCCAGCAGCACCAGGCGCGGCACGGCGGCGGGCGGCACCATGCCATATTGGGCGGCGATGAAGGGGTGCAGGAAGCTTAATTTGAAACTAGGAATGCGGGGGGAGGAATGCCCGGGCCCAAACGCTGCGCTTCTCATTCCCAATGCTACTTTCAGCTCGCGGCCACTCACGGGTACCTGCTGGCGCGCTTCATCCACTAGCACGTGAGCCGCGCCCAGGTGCTCGGCGAAGCCAGGGCCGTAGGCTTCGCTGCTGAAAATCACGTCGATGCGGTAGCCGTGGCTAGCCAGCCACTGGCGCACAAATTCGCGGTGCGTGTGGTCGTCGGCCACGTCGGGCGGCAGGCCGTCGGCTTCGGCAGTGAGGCCAATAATGCGCAGCGGCGTGGTACCAATGCGTGGGCCTAGCGCCACCTCATCGCCGCGATACAGCGCGCGCAGCCAGGCAGCGCGCGCGGGCGCGGGGTACCTGGCATCGTCGGGGTTAGCGTACACGAGCACGAGCAGCTCGGCAACCTGGGCGGCAGCGGCTTCGAGCAGCAATTGGTGGCCCCGGTGCGGCGGCCAGAATTTGCCCACTACGAGGCCAAGGGAGGAAGGCATAGGAAAATGCGGAGCGAGCTTTAGCTTGCCGTTAGCAAGGCGGGCCGCGTTAGTTCGGGCGGCAAGCTAAAGCTTACCCTACCTTTTCCCATGCCTGCTCCCCTGCTTGCCCTCGACCACGTAACCGCCCGCCACCTTGACCGGGTCTTGCTGGCCGACCTTAGCCTGCGCCTCGAACCGGGCCAGCACTGGGCGCTGGTGGGCCCGAGCGGCGCGGGCAAAAGCGCCCTGCTGGCCGCCCTGGCCGGGCAAGTGCTACTTACCGGCGGCTGGGCCGCCTACCCTGGCCTGGAGGCCGCCGCCCGCCAGCGCCATCCCACCGACCCGCTTGCTTCGTGGCGGCAGGTAGTGCGCCTGGTGGGCACGCGGGCGCCGTTTCGGGCGCGGCCGGGCGGCGGCCCGCTCTATTACCAGCAGCGCTACGAGGCCACGGCCGCCGAGCAAGTGCCCACGGTGCGCGAGCACTTGCTGGCCCAGGCCAACGCCCCCGGCAGCGCCTGGACCTACGCCCGCGTGGTAGACCGCCTGCGCCTCGGGCACTTGCTGGCGCAGCCGCTCATTCAGCTTTCCAACGGCGAAACCAAGCGCCTGCGCCTGGCTACGGCCCTGCTGCGCCACCCGGTGCTACTGCTGCTCGACACCCCCCTGGCGGGCCTCGACGTGGCGAGCCGCGCTGACTTCGACGCGCTGCTGGCCGAGATAGCCGCCGCGGGCACCACGGTGGTGCTGGCCACGGCGCCGGGCGAGATTCCGGTCCTGGTTACGCACGTAGCCGAGCTGGCCGCGGGCCAACTCGTGCGCACCGGGCCGGCGGCCAGCTACCGGCCGCTAGCTCCGCCCGCGCCGCCTTTGCCCGAGGCGGCAGCCCTGCGCGCACTGTGGCCGGCCACCCCGCCCGCGTTCACTACCTTAGTTAAGCTAGAAAACGTGACTATTCGCTACGGCGAGCGCGTCATCCTCGACCGGCTGAATTGGGAAATAAAGCCCGGCGAGCGCTGGGCGCTGCTCGGGCCCAACGGGGCGGGCAAGTCCACGGTGCTCAGCCTCCTAACTGGCGACAACCCGCAGGCCTACAGCCAGCGCATCACGCTCTTCGACCGGCGCCGGGGCACGGGCGAGAGCATCTGGGACATTAAGCGGCGCATCGGCTACGTATCGCCCGAGCTGCTGCAGTACTTTCCGGGCCAGCCTACCTGTTTGCAGGCGGTGGTTTCCGGCTTTGCCGACGCGCGGGGGCCGGGGCGCCCTACGCCGGCCCAGCTGGCCACGGCCCACGCCTGGCTAGGGGTGCTGCACCTGGCCGGGTATGCCGCGCAGCCCCTGCGCCAGGTGCCGGCCAGCGTGCAACGCCTGTGCCTGGTGGCGCGGGCTCTGGTCAGAAACCCGCCCTTGCTGCTGCTTGATGAGCCCGGCCAGGGCCTCGACGGCACCCAGCAATCCAGTTTTCGGGCGGTATTAGAGGCGCTTTGCGCGGCTAGCCCGGTGGCGCTGGTCTACGTGAGCCATTATGCCGAAGACATTCCGCGCAGCGTAACGCGGGTGCTGCGCCTGGGCGAAGCCCAGGCGGGCTAGCTGGCGCCTATTGCCTCTCCACGGCCGCTCATGGCCACCCGCTACTTCAACAACCTGCTGGGCATCGAGCCAGTGCAGCGCGCCCGGCGTCGCTCATGGCCACCCGCTACTTCAACAACCCCAGCTAGCCGGCGCGCACCGGTGCCGGGCTCGCCGGCAGCGCGGCCGCCGCCGGGCCGGCAAAATAGCGCAGGCGGTAGCAGTTCATGGCCGTCGTACCGAGCTGTTGCAGCAGTTGGTAGTTGGCCACCGCGCCCACGGCCGCCCCGATTACGGGCACGAGCTGGGCCATTTTAGCGAGGTCGATGTAATCGCGGTATTCTTGCTGAAAGGTGCGCCAGTCGAAATCGGCCGCCTCGGCGGGCAGGGTGTGGCGGTAGGCGTCCCAGTGGGCCAGGCGGTAGTAGGTTTCGTTGCGGGTGTGCTGGCTGCTGAAGGCCAGCTGGAAGACGTGCAGCAGATACAGCCGCTCGGGGTAGTCACGCACATCGTGGCCGTAGCACGCCGCCACGTCGAACAGCAGCTTGAGCTTGAGGCCCAGCAGCAGCGGAAAATCGGCCAGGCCCAGCAGGAAGCCGCCCGCGCCCGTCACGGCACCCTCGGCGGTGGCCATGAGGCGGTAGTCGCGCAGGTGGTCGCGCACGGCCGCTTCGCGCGCCGCCAGCGAGGCCGCCGCCAGCGGCCGGCGCGTGAGGTGCGTGGAGCCAAACAGCACCCCGCGCACCAGTTGCCGGATGGTACCCGTAATGGCCTGGTGCACCCGCTCGGGCAGCAGCCCGTTAAGCCGCAACTGCATGCGCCGGGTAAACCTGGCGAGCCGCGAGGGCGGGCGCTGCATCTGCTTTTGCCAGGCCAGCAGCTCGGCGTAGGCAGCTTCTTCGGCGGGGTTCTGGGGTAAGGGCATTTGTGAAATTATTAGCGTGGGGGCGGGACTCGTCCCCGCCCGGGCGGCGGCACCGTTGCCAAGCCTTGCTGCAATAGACAAGGAGTATCGCATCGACGTCATCAACCCGACATCGGAGCAACGACGGGCGGGGCAAGTCCCGCCTCTACCAATAACAACGGTTGGCTACATCGCGCAGCCGCGCCGGGTCATTACTCACGCACCTCGTCGCGGCGCAGCTCGCGGCGCAGCAGGCGCACCAGTTGATAGCGCTGGCGGGCGGCCTCGTAGCGCAGGCCTACGCCGGTGCCGGTGCTGGGCCAGGTGCCCGCCTGGGTGGGGCTGCCTGCGCCGGCCCCCAGCGGGCGGCCCTGCCCATCGAAGAGCGACACCAGCCCCGGCAGCGGCTCGGTAACGGCCAGCACCTGGTGGGCGGGGCCGAAATCAAACCACTGCACCGGCTTCTCGCCCGAGGTGAGGAGCTGGCGGCTTAGCAGCGGGGCCGGGCCGGTAGCCAGGGGGGCGAATACGTCGAGCTGGCCGCCATCCTGCCGCACCACCACAAACGAGTTGGCGCGCCCGCTCGCCTCGGGCACGAGCCGGAAGCTGGCCGTGCGGCTCCAGGTAGCCACCCGGCGGCGGGCACTGATGTCGCCGCTCAGCGTCACAGTCAGCAATTCTCCGTGCTGGTTTACCATACGCAACGCACTGCGAGCCAGCGTACTACCGGCCGTGGTGAGCAGCGGCCCCGTCAGCCGCGCCCCGGCGCTCACCGGGAAGCCGGGGTAGCGGCTGCCAGCCTGGTCGAAGGCGTACACGTAGCCGTTGCGCAGGGCGGCCACCACCACGTCGCGCCCACCCACCGTGAGCAGGGCGGGCGAACCGGCCAGGGGTGCCTCCAGGCGGTGGGGCCAGCCGGGGTAGCGGCGGCCGTTGGTGTCGAACAGCAGCAGGCTATTGGTGCTGGTAGCCACCAAAATGCGGTTTGAAGGGCCAGCTACCACGTCGGCCACCGTCACCGAGTCGGGCAGGTTGAGAGGAAAGCCGGGGGCCTCCTGCCCATCGGCCGGGCTGAGCCAGTGCACGCGATGGGCGGTGGCCAGCAGCAGGCGCCCGCGCAGCAGGCGCGGCGGGCTCACCACGGGGCCGGGCAGCGTATCGGCCCAGGCCCGGCTGGCGGTGCCGGCTGGCAGCAGCGTGAGCAAGCCCAGCGAATCGGCCACCAGCACGGGCGCGGCCAGCGTACCATCGGCGGTGGGCTGGGCGGGCAATAAGAAGGGCTGCCCGGCCAGCGGCGTGCGGAAGCGCAGGCGCACGCCCCCACCCCGCCCCGCCGAGTCGGCCGAGGGTGCCTGGCCGGGCCGCCGCAGCACGAGCTGGGCAAAATACTGGCTGCCGGGCCGGGCTTCTTCGGCCGCCTGCTCGGGCGGCACCAGCTGCCAGGCCACCTGCGAGAAGTGGCGCAGCAGACTTTCGTTGCGCAGTAGGCCGGCGCGGCGGTCTTCGGCCAGGGTACCCAGCAGGGCGTTCCAGCCCTGGCGCACATCGGCCAGCACCGTGAGGCGGGCCAGCGGCTGGGTTTGCTGCAACAGCGCCACTTGGCTGGCCGAGCGGCTCCACACCTGGCCGGCTACCACGTCGGCCAGGTAGGCGCGCAGCGTGGCGTTGTCGCCCAAAGTCAGGTACTCGCCCACCACGGCCGTACTCAGCGGGTTATCAGCCGCCACCGCTGGGCTAGCCCCCAGCGCGCCCAGCAAGGCCTGCTCCTGAAAACCGGCCCCGTACACTTCGTAATTACCTACCCGCCCGAAGGCCGGCGAGGCGCCGCCCGCCCGCCGCAGGCGGGCCAGCCACTGCCGGGTGCGGGCCGGGGCCGCGCTGCGCACCAGCGTGAGGCGAGCCGGCGGCTGGGCCGGCGCGGGCGCGGCCAGGTACACCAGCGTAGCGCCGGGCGCTAGGCTGGCGCGCAGGCTGTCGAGGGCCAACCGGGCGGCGCGCACGGTGTCGGTGGGTGGCGTGGGGGCTAGCCGGCCGGCCACGGCCAGCACCAGGGCAGCGCGCAAGGGCAGCACGTCGGCCAGCGGGCGGGGCGACTGCGCGGGCTGCCCGCGCAGGGTTTGCTGCCACGAGTTGGCCGCCGTTTCGGGGTTGGCAAAGCCGGTGAGCGTGACCTGGCCGGGGCCGAACTTGAGGCCCAGCAAGCTCTCATGCGTGAGAGCCAGCGCCTGGTCGAGCAGGGTGTGGGTGCCGGGCTGAAACAGCACGTCGAGCAGCCCCGGCAAGCGCCGGAAATTGACGAGCAGCGTGGCATCGACGTCGCGCAGGCGCAGCAAATCGGTGGCCCCAAAGCCTGCGCGCACGGTGGGCTCGGCGAGGTGGTCGAGGCGGTGCACCACGGCCTCCACCAGCGGGGCGTGGGTGCTCAGCAGCAAGTGATTGCGGTAGTTAAATACCGTGAGCGTGCCCCCGGCCCGGGCCGTCAGCTCCTGCAATTCGTAGCCCTCGTAGTCGCGGGTAGTGAGGCGGTAGCGCGGGTCGCGGCCCAGGGTTTCGAGCAGGCCCCGCGCCTGCCGGTACTCGCGCACGCTGGCCAGGGGTATCTGGTAGAGCACATCGACCTGCCCCGGCCCGGTGAGGTGCAGCGAGCTCAGCACCAATTTCTTGCCTAGCAGGCTCAGCAGGCCGCGCGAACGCCCGGTAACGGGGTTGGCCACCACGGGGCGACCGCCATTGTCGAGGCTGTCGGCCAGGGCCAGCGGGCCGGCTACCTGCTGGAAGTAGCGCACCCCGGTGATGTTGTCCCACACGCCGGCCTCCTGCAAGTGCTGCACCAGGGCGGCGTGGTCGCGGGTGGCCAGCACCAGCACGGCATCGGCGGGCACCAGGGCGTAGGGGTCCACGGGCCGGGCAGCCAGCGTGCGGCGGTAGTAAACGTAGGTGGCCAGCGAGAGCAGCACAAGCGCGGCCCCCAGCAGGGCCAGAAGCTTGCGGGACATGAGGCAAAAGTAGCCCGCCCGGCGGTAAGGTCGCCAGCTTAGCCACCGGCAGTTGGCCCGGTGGCGGCTTTATCAGCGCCCAAATTTCAGCGTAGCACGCACGGTATCGCCGGTTGGCAAGGTGGTGGGCACCAACTGGACCAGGGTGTCCTGGGCAGCACCGGCTACGAACCGGGTAAACTGCGCCTTCGGCGGCACGCCAGGAGTAGTGTAAAAATTTTGCGGCGCAGCCGTCGTAAAGGGCAGCGACTGGTAGATAGTGACCAGGCGCTGCTGCTTATCGGCCGGGCCAGGGGCCGTGTTGTAGTACTGCTGAGTGAAACTTAGATTTTGGTAGCCGGTGGTGAGCGTAGTTACCTGCACCTGCCATACGCGCCGGGGCGAGGGCCGGAAATTGACAACGTTGGTTTGGCCAATAATCAGGTCCTTCGTGCCTAGTGGCAGAAAACTACCCGCCGTACTCACCACAGAATCGGGGAAATCGAGGCGGGGCTGCCAATAGGGTTTGTAGGTGTACGAGCTGAGCTGCCCGCAGTCAACCGCATAATAAAGACCTTTTTTATTCGTAAAGCTGAGGGCATAAGTGCCCCGCGCATCGGTATGCACAGTATCAACTAGTTCGAAATATTGGCGGCGCGAGTCATCGGCCGAGAGCACTGCCACCAGCGCGCCGGGCAGGGGCCGGCCGGTGCGTCGATTCGTGACAACGCCTTTTACGACCGTGAACTGCCCGACCGGCACTTTATTGGGGCAGCCTGCCATCGAGGTGAGGCAAAACAGCCCGGTGGCAAGCAGTGGGAAACGTAGCCGGTAGTGCATAAGCAAATCTAGCAAATAAGCATAGCACTAAGAGGCTCGCCCGCCCCCCGGTGGTTGCATTGGGCGCTAAGGTCGTTTCTTTGGCAAAAAACTGCCCCAGCCTCTCTTCTTTATGGCCGACCAACTACCCCCTTCCTCCGCCCCCGCCGACGCGCCCGGCCACTTCAAGCGCGCCCTCACGCTGTTCGACTCCATCATGCTCGTCACGGGCTCCATGATAGGCTCGGGCATCTTCCTGGTGTCGGCCGATATTAGCCGGCAGGTGGGCTCGGCGGGCTGGCTGCTGGTAGTGTGGCTGCTCACGGGCCTCATCACGATGGCCGGCGCCATCAGCTACGGCGAGCTGGCGGCCATGTTCCCCAAGGTGGGCGGCCAGTACGTGTACCTACGCGAGGCCTTCGGGCGGCTGGTGGCTTTCTTGTATGGCTGGACGCTGTTTCTGGTCATTCAAACCGGCGTGATTGCGGCT
>Ga0160429_1000490_pt1 | contig 35249 bp, 30 predicted proteins | sample SolpanmetagenomR_FD_108199 | JGI IMG/M metagenome (GOLD analysis project Ga0160429, IMG submission 108199) | Solar panel surface microbial communities from Lawrence Berkeley National Laboratory, California, USA - R | ecosystem: Engineered > Built environment > Solar panel > Unclassified ... | reverse complement strand
CCGTGCGCCACTATGGTATTGCTACCACCGTTCGACTTGCATGTATTAGGCCTGCCGCTAGCGTTCATCCTGAGCCAGGATCAAACTCTCCATTGTAAAATATTCCTACACCCTACCGAAGTAGGGCTGATGTCGAGATGCTATCCTTGCTCGTATTTTCGACGGTTGCTCGTCTAATTCGATTTCGCTTGTTTCCTAATCAGTCGAAACTGATAAGACACTTACTATTTTGTCTATTTCCGTCATTCAAAGAACGTGTGTTACTCCCATTTGAAGTAACCGTGTGAGCCAGCTTAGCGGCTCGTTTTCTTGCCGTTTGCAAGCCCTGTTTGTGATTGGGAGTGCAAAGGTAAGAAGTTTTTTTTACTTTCCAAATTTGAAAAGAAAAATTTTAATGTTTTTTCTTTTCTCGTTTTAAAGCTTTCTACTTCCTGTTGAAGCGGGCTGCAAAGGTAAGGTAGTCTTTTTTCTTTTTGCAAGAAATTTGAAATTTCTTTTTCTAGATCTTGCGTAAGGTGCACGGCAGTCAAGACATTCTTACTGACCAGTAGCTCTACTTTATACTTTTTCTAAGCGACTTGTGTTCTTCTTAGGTTTCCAATAAACCTATTGCCTGCTGGGCCTGCAAAGATAGGAGAGCTTTTTGGCATGTGAGTAGCGTAATACGAAATAAGTTGAACGCAGGTTGTAAGTCGCTGAGAATGTCGGAGAAAAAATCTACTTGCCACCTGCTTTCAAACGTATTCTAAACTTTGGCATGTAGCAACGTATCCTTATCTCACTTTACTGTGTTTAAATATCCATCTCTTTGCCTTAGCATTCTATATGCGAACGACATTTGACACTGGTACTAATAGGTAAGAGGCAGAAGCAGTTTATAATGATGAGTGTTAGAGTTGTAATTACTCAAACTTGCTTTGGTAGACGGCATTTATAGAGCTTAGAGCGCTCTAGTCTACTTAAGCTTGGCTACCTGCTTAGGCATGGGATAAGGAAAAGCGCCTAAGCCCATTAGATACAACGGTGATACAGTGGCATAAAGAAGTATGCTAAGTATAAATAAGCCTTTGCGTTGAGGGTGGGGCGCAACTGCATTTCACAAAAGAAGGAGTGATACGGGGAGACACTCTCCCTTTATATCACTCCTTCCTGAGGAAAGAATCTGTTTACGTTACAGAAAGCAGAGCTCAGTCGATATTACCGAAATAGCGTGCTCACTCTATCTGGACCGACGCTGACAATGCGAATAGGTACTTGCAACTCTTTTTCTAGGAAAGCTAAGTAGTCAGTGAGAGGCTGGGGAAACTGAGCAGCGTCGGTGACCTGCGTAAGGTCGGTGTGCCAACCGGGAATAGTAACGTATTCAGGAGTAACTGTTTGCAGCTCGCCGGGGTCGGGCAGACGGGTAGTGCTTTCACCAGCAGTAGTACGATAGTGGGTGCAGGCCTGGATTTCGGTGAAGCCATCGAGAACGTCAGCCTTCATAAGGTGCAGTTCGGTAACGCCATTGAGCATGATGGCGTAACGAAGGGCGGGTAGGTCTATCCAACCACAGCGGCGGGGGCGACCAGTGACGGCCCCAAACTCACGTCCAGCCTGCCGGAGTTCCTCTCCTACTGCGTCTTCAAGCTCGGTGGGGAAAGGGCCACTACCTACGCGGGTGCAATAGGCTTTGGTAATGCCGTAGACTTTATCGATGTGACGAGGTGAGATACCTAAGCCAGTACAGGCGCCCGCCGAGATGGTACTAGAAGAGGTAACATAAGGGTAGGTACCAAAATCGATGTCGAGCAGCGAGCCCTGAGCACCTTCAGCAAGAACGCGCTTGCCCTGAGAAAGCAAATCATTGAGGAGATATTCGGTGTCGGTGAGTTGCAGGGTGCGCAAGAACTCGATAGCAGAGAAGAACTCTTCTTCCAACTCCTCAATTTCCAACTCCTTATTATAGGGAGCAGCAATGCTGGCATGGTGAGCTACAGCTTCCTGGTAGCGCTCCTGAAAATCGGGTAGCAAGATGTTGCCTACACGTAGGCCGACGCGGCCAATTTTATCAGAATACGTGGGGCCAATACCTTTGAGAGTGCTACCAATTTTGGTGTTGCCGCGAGCTTCTTCGTTTATGCGGTCGAGGGCGCGGTGCGAGGGAAGGATAAGCTGCGCTTTTTTAGAGATATACAGATTTTTGCTCCAATCGACTCCACGGTCAGTGAGTTTTTGTAGTTCTTCCCGAAACACGACGGGGTCGAGGACTACGCCATTGCCCACTACGTTGAGGATGTGAGGATGGAAAATACCGCTTGGTACTTGGCGAAGCACGTGCTTCATGCCATCGAAAGTGAGGGTGTGGCCGGCATTGGGGCCACCCTGAAAGCGGGCTACGGCATCGTAGGTGGGGGCGAGGACGTCGACAATTTTACCTTTTCCTTCGTCGCCCCACTGGAGGCCTACTAATACGTCTACTGGCATTTTGATTGTGGTTTGCTTTTTAGTCAACCTTATCTCCTACCCCCCTTGCTGTGGCAAGAGGAGACCGAATGATGAGTTTAGTGGTTGACTAGAAAATTAGGGTTTTTAAACAAAAAAATAGCCGCCTAGGAGGCGGCTAGTACTAGTTGCTGGCGGGCGGCGGCCGCGTCGGCAACTACCGTGAAGATATTATTGAGCTTAGTAAGAGCCAACATTTTCGTAGGATGGTCGGCAGGGCTAAGCAAAATCAACTCGCCCCCGTGGCTGCGGAACTTAGTAAGCAACGAAACCAATACTCCTATGCACGTGCTATTGATGTAGCGGACGCTAGCTATGTCTACCACACAGTTAATAACGCCATCTTCTAGGTGTTCGTCAACGGCGGCTAGCAACTGCTCAGCACCAGAGTCGCCGATGAAGTCGCCAGATAACGTGAGGTAAAGAATGCCGTCGGCGAGGGTACTGGTAGTAGTCATTTAGGCTGGTTGCCAGGCTCGGGGGTTGGGGTGGCAGCGGCCTTAGCGCGGCAATCGCCGCAAATGCCGTACAAATTTAGCGAATGATGCAGGATATGAAAGTTGAGCAAGTCACCAACCATCGTTTGGATGCCGTGAATGCGGGGGTCACAAAACTCTACTACCTTATGGCACTCGGTGCAAATAACGTGGTCATGCTGTCGATAGCCATAGCTTTTTTCGTACTGCGCCAAGTTGCGCCCAAACTGATGTTTGCTTACCAGCCCCTGCTCGACCAGCAAATCCAGGGTATTATACACCGTGGCGCGGCTTACTTGCAGGTTACGCTCCTTCATGCCGGCATATAACTCCTCCACGTCGAAGTGACCTGAGCGCACATAGATTTCTTCAAGAATAGCGTAGCGCTCGGCCGTCTTGCGCAATCCTTTATTTTCGAGGTGAGCAGTAAAAATTTTCTTGACTTCTTCGAGCCGATCTGTATTGAGTGGTGCCTGGCTGGCGGCGCTAGGTGCGTGCCGCGCTGCGTAGCCAGTTTCTGACGAACCCCCTACCCCCTGCTCTACTTCATCAATTGGCTGAGAAATTACGTGCGTTTTATTCACTGGATATACTAGTATGGGTGGCGAACATTACCTAAGTCGCAGCGCCCTCATTAAGTTTTATTGTGCAAAATACAGGGGGTAGTGTTTGGCACAACCTGGGTTGAAAGCAGCCTCACAAACTGGGCACACATTACCGCATGCCAAATAAGCCGCGATGCTGAGCGTATGATGGCAGTTGCCACAGTAGATAGCCTCTTCTTCAAATTCGGCCTGCGGCCACACTACGGGTGTGTGGTCGGCAGCTTCGCGGTGGCAGTCGAAGCAGGCGTAGTACTTGTTGCAGCACTTGAAGCGGATGGCAATGATATCACGCTCCGAGTGCCAATGCGTACACTGCGTGCGGGCGTTTACGCCGGTGCCATGCACCCGGATGACGAGCGTTTCACTCACGATTCAAACCGCTCTACTTGCAGAACACCATTTACTTTGCTCAAGCGCTGGATGAGCTTAGTTAAGTGATCCGTGTCGTTAACGAACACCATAATCTGGCCTTCAAAAAACCCATCGTTCGAATCAACTGTGATGGAGCGCATATTCACTTTGAGGCTGGTCGATATAATACGGGTCACGTCGTTGACGATGCCTACCCGGTCAGAACCTTTCAACCGAATACCGGCCAAGAATGCAAGTTCTAACTGGTCGGTCCACTTAGCGCGCACAATGCGGTTACCGTAGTTCGACATTAAGTCGACGGCGCGGTGACAACTAGTGCGGTGAATGATGAGGCCCGTTTCCGTCTCAAAGCCAAACACGTCGTCGCCCGGAATGGGGTTGCAGCAGCGCGCCAGGCTGTGGTTGAACTTATCAGTACGCTCGCCTACCACGAGCATGTCGGGGCGCACACCTCTGATTTTCTGTACTTCGTGGTCAAATTTCTTAGGCTCAAGCACCGAACTGGCGCGCGTGGCAATCAGCGAAGGCTTGAAAAGAGAGTCTCGGATTTCGCGGCCATCGAGCTGCCCTACAGCCAGGCGATAATAGAATTCTTGGGAAGTAGGGACGTTGAAATAGGTAAGCAGACGTTGAAAATTGTCGGGCGTATTGTCTACTCCTATTAGCTCTAAGCGCTTTTCGAGAATGAATTTGCCGTCGTCGGCTTTGGCACGCTTGTCATCACGCAAGAAGTCTTTTATTCGCGACTTAGCCTTGCTCGTAATCACGTAGCTCAGCCATTCGGGGGTGGGACGCTGCTTGTGCGAGGTCAGGATTTCGACTTGGTCACCGTTGCGCAATTGGTAGCTGAAGGGTTCCAGTTTTTGGTTCACCTTGGCACCGAGGCAGTGCAAGCCGATGTGCGTGTGAATGTCGAAGGCAAAATCCAGCGCCGTCGCTTTATCCGGCAAAATGACGAGTTTGCCCTTGGGCGTAAAGGTGTAAACTTCCTTCACGAACAGGTTCTGGCGAAACTCATCCATGAATTCGAGCGCACTGGAATTATTAGTTTCCAGCATCTCGCGCACGCGGTTCACCCAGGCTTCGAGCGTCGACTCGGGTTGCAGGCTGCCGGTATCCTTGTATTTCCAATGCGCGGCGTAGCCTTTCTCGGCAATATCATCCATGCGCCGCGAACGAATTTGCACCTCTACCCACTGGCCGGGGTGCGACATCACAGTAGTGTGCAGGCTCTCGTAGCCATTGGCCTTGGGTGTGCTTACCCAGTCGCGCAGGCGGTCGGGATTGGGCTGGTAAAAATCGGTAACAATGGAGTATACTTGCCAGCAAGCAGCTTTTTCCTGCTCCGGCGGCACATCCAGAATCACGCGGATGGCAAACAAGTCATATACTTCCTCAAAAGTGACGTTTTGCTTGCGCATCTTCTTGAGAATCGAGTAAATGCTTTTAGGCCTACCCTTGATCTCGTAGTGAAAGCCCTGCGCCTTTAGCTCCTCATCAATTGGCTGCACAAATTCTTTAATAAAGCGATTACGGGCGCTCTGGCTCTGCTTCACCTTACCCTTCAGCTCGGCGTAAATCTCCGTATCTGTGTATTTAAGGTGCAGGTCTTCCAGCTCCGTCTTGATGGCGTAGAGCCCTAGGCGGTGGGCCAGCGGCGCGTAGAGATAGATGGTTTCACTGGCAATTTTGAGCTGCTTATGGCGAGGCATCGATTCCAACGTACGCATGTTATGTAAGCGGTCGGCGAGCTTAATAAGAATCACGCGTACATCCTCGCTCAGCGTGAGGAGCATCTTGCGGAAGTTTTCGGCCTGCTCACTCGAGCCGTACTCAAACACGCCCGATATTTTGGTCAGGCCATCGATGATACGAGCCGTTTTAGAGCCAAAATCACGTTCAATATCTGAGATTTCGGTGGGCGTATCTTCCACCACATCGTGTAGAAGCGCCGCTACTATACTAGTAGTACCCAAGCCAATTTCTTCTACCGCAATTTGCGCTACGGCCAACGGATGCAGAATATACGGCTCGCCAGACTTGCGGCGCATGTCTTTGTGGGCTTCCAAACTTTGATTGAAAGCTCTCTTAATCAGCTTAGTATCGCCGTCGTGCAGGTAGGGCTTGGCCGTGCGCAGCAAGCGGCGGTACTGGCGCAGGATTTCCTGGCGCTCGGCTTCGAGGTCAATTACGGGAGGCATGGTACCGCAAATAACAAGCTAGCGGGCTAAAAAGTGACGTATGAGGTGGCAGCTTCGCCCGAAAGGCCATTGAAATCAACTATTTTTAACCAAGGCTCCATTTTATCTTGCCTTCTTGTTTGGGAATCTACTAAATGCTTAGTACCTTTGCGGCCCCGCAGCGAACGGCTGCACCCGCGGATGTGGCGAAATTGGTAGACGCGCCAGATTTAGGCTCTGGTTCCTTACGGTGTGTGGGTTCGAGTCCCTCCATCCGCACTTTTCAAGTTGAATAGGCCCCTGGCTATGTAGTTGGGGGCTTTTTTTTTTAACCTTTCCGACTGGCAAGCACCAGCTTGCTCCCACCGTTTTGAATATTACGCTTGACCGCAATGAGGAGCAGCTAACCGGGCTGCTGAACGTGCACCTCGACGAAGCCGACTACAGCGATGCCGTGGAGAAGCAGATCAAGGAAACTAGCAAAAAGGCGCAGTTCAAGGGCTTCCGCCCCGGCAAAGTACCCGCTGGCTTGGTGCGCAAGATGTACGGCAAAGGCATTCTGGCTGATGAAATCAACCGTCTGCTCGGCAGCACGGTAGATAGCTACTTGAAGGACAACAACGTAAAAATTCTGGGTGAGCCCCTACCCGTACCCAGCGACGTAGATTTTGATACGGCGAAGGCTTTCGACTTTCAGTTTGAGCTAGGCCTGTTGCCCGACTTTCAGCTCCCCGCCGACCAACAAGTAGAGTTGAAGCGCCCGGCCATCAGCCTCGACGACGCTACTCTAGCCGAAACGCATGAGCAGATTACCCGTCAGTTTGGCGAAACCACCAATCCTGAGGCGTCAGAAGCTGATGACTACCTGTTTGGCAAGCTGAAAAAGGCTGGTGCTGAAGGCGAAGGCCAGCAGGTGCTGCTCCCAATCAACAAAGTGACCAATGGTCAGGAGCGCTTCGTGGGCGTGAAGGCCGGTGACACGCTGACGTTTGATCTGGGTGAGGCATTCGGCGGTGATGCAGGCGCTATTCGCAGCTTTTCGGGCCTGAGCAAGGACGAGGCTAGCGGCGCGACCGGCGAGTACGAGCTGGAAGTAGAGAAAATCAACCGCACGGCTGCCCCGGAGGAAAACCAGGAGCTGTTCGACAAAGTATTCGGGCCTGAGGCTGTGGCTTCGAAGGAGGAGTTTGACACCAAAGTGCGCGAGACAGTGCAGTCGAACTACGACCGCGAGTCGGACAACTTAGTGAATCGCCGCCTCATTGATGCGATGATTGACGCTACGCCCATTCAGATTCCGACTGAGTTCTTCAAGAAGTGGTTGGTGCGCGCCAACGAAGGCAAGCTGGATGCTGCCACCGTGGAGCAGCACTACACCGACTACGAGCGTGAGTTGAAGTGGAGCCTCATCCGCAACAAGGTAGTAGAAGACATGGGCCTCAAAGTAGAGACCGACGAAATCCGCGACCGTGTGCTGGATAAGATTTTGGGCCAGTTTGGCGGTGGCATGCAGCTTACCGACGAAATGCGCCAAGGCATGGCAGGTTTCGCCGACAACTACCTCAAGCAAGAGAACGGCAAGAACTACGTGCAGGAGTACGAAGCCATTCTGGCAGAGAAAGTAGTCGAGGCCCTGCGTGGCAAAGTTGTTGTTACGGATGAGCCAGTAACGGCTGAAGAATTTCGTAATCAGAACGAGGGGTAGCCTTCAGTTTGGATTAGGAACAAAAAAGCCTTTACGCCTCGCGTAAGGGCTTTTTTGTGGCGTACGATGTACGTTTACAACATTCCTCGCCCCTACCCGTCTTTTGCTATCTGAACACGGGTGGGCCGCGGCCTACCCCCTACTTATTTCCCCATGTTGAATAAACAAGAGTTTCGCAAATTTGCCGTGAAGGGCCAGGGGCTCAACGGTTTGACGGTAGACCAATACATTAACAACGTCGAAGGCCAGGTGCGCGGCGGGCTAATACTACCCTCCAACATGACCCGTTCGGTGATTGAGGAGCGCCCCCAGAATTTCCGGGAAATTGATGTGTTCTCGCGCCTCATCATGGACCGGATTATCTTCCTTGGCACGGCCGTGGACGACTACATCGCTAACATTCTGACGGCACAGATGCTGTTCTTGGAGTCGGCTGACTCGAAGAAAGATATCTTGCTGTACATCAACTCGCCTGGTGGCTCGGTATACGCTGGCTTGGGTATTTATGACACCATGCAGTATGTGAACCCCGACGTGGCTACTATCTGCACCGGCTTGGCGGCCTCGATGGGCGCCGTGCTGCTGGCAGGTGGTGCCAAAGACAAGCGCTCGGCCCTACCCCACGCCCGCGTGATGATTCACCAGCCTAGCGGTGGTGCACAAGGCCAGTCGTCGGACATCGAGATTACGGCCCGCGAAATCCTGAAGCTCAAGAAGGAGTTGTATGACATTCTGGCAAGCCACACTGGCAAAACCTACCAGGAAATCCACGACAATTCGGACCGTGACTACTGGATGCGCGCCGATGAGGCCAAAGAGTATGGCCTGATTGACGAAGTGCTGGAGAAGAAGCCGGCGGCTTAATTGCCTAGGTATTAGCTATCCTTGCTTCTAAAAGTTGGCTTACAAAAAGAGCCCTGGCTTACCGGCCAGGGCTCTTTTTGTGAGTACCGGGCGCTTACTTGACGGCCACGGCTGCGGGCTGGAAGTTGGGGTGGCCCGCCTGCCAGAGGGCGAAAGCATACATATTGGCAAAGTTGCGGAAGGTCACGGCCTTGTCCTCGGTAAAGTGGCCGTTGTCGTAGTTGACTTGCATGAGGACGGGCTTACCGGAGGTGGTGGCGGCTTGCAGAGCGGCGGCAAACTTACCGGGCTGCCACACAATTACGCGGGGGTCGTTCATGCCGCCTACGCAGATGACGGCGGGATATTTCGTGTCGGGCTTCACGTGCTGCAAAGCGTCCATTTCGTAGAGTGCCTGGCACTGCACCGGGTCTTTAACAGAGCCAAACTCGGGCACGTTGACGGGGCCGTTGGGCGTATTTTCCTGGCGCAGCATGTTGGAGCAACTCACGTTGCTGATGGCAGCGGCAAACAAATCGGGCCGCTCGGTGATGGCCCTACCAATGAGGATGCCGCCCGCGCTAGTACCCATGCCAATGAGGTGGCTCGGGCTGGTGTAGCCGTTTTTTACTAGGTAATCGCCGCAAGCGATGAAGTCTTTCCAGGTGTGCTGGGCTTGCCTAAATCGCCGGGGGTAGCGACCCATACGTTTTGCCGGTTGTCAACTAAGCCCAGCATACACCTGGGTATGGTCGCCGGAGAAATATAGGAAGGGATATTCGTCGAGCCGGATGTGAAACTCTGGATTTTTAGCGCGCGAAAACAGCTCGGGGCCAGTTGAGGCCAGCGTGCTTAGACGATGCAAGCGGGCTTTGGTATTGAGGTTGCCCTTGGGGTCTTTGGGGTCGGTCGAGTTGTTGGGCGTGTATAGAAAACCCGCGTCGGTGGGCAGCCAGTCGATACTACCCCCCAACACAGCCACAATGCTTTCTGGCAGCAGGGCCTTGGTAGCAACCGTCATGATGCGGAGCGTAGACAGCTCTGCACCGCCTTCCTGTAGGCCTGCTACTAGCCGCTGGCCATTTATTGCTGGGCGTGAAAGCGGTGACGGAGCAAGTTTTGGCGTGGTCGTAGACCACGGGGTCGAAGAGTAGGGTTTCGGCACCGGTCGCGCCCTCGCGCAGGTAAAGCTTGTCCACTTTTTCGGCGGGCAGCGTTTTGCGGTAGAAGTTGCGGTTGCTGCGCTTCTTAATCTCGGAGTAGCGGGGGGCAGCCGGTCGAGCGTCTGCTTGGTATAGTCGCCCTGCGCCTTAAGCTAGGCCAGCGCTTCGGGACTCTTGGTGTCTTCGAGCTAGCGATAGTTGTCTACCACGGCCTGCCCGAAACAGGTGTCGGTGACGGGGCGTTCGGGCGTAGCAGGTAGCGATTGCGCCCCAGCGCCCACGCTACTTAAAAAAACAGAGAAGGAGGAGAGCATCTTTCATAGACAGAAAAAGAGAAAAATGAGGGGTAGTGACTAAAACAGTGCTCTTACAACGCAAACGAGCCGCAATCGCCACCCACCAGCCCTACCCCCACCGTGGGTGAAAGATGTGCTTCGTATTTCTGAAAGCCGGGACGTGGTAGCTGCTTGCGTTAGAAGCAAAGCTAGCTTGTGAGAGTAGGGCAGGGAATAGGTAGCTCTACTCGATTTTCAAACGCTTATGCCTGGCAATCAGCCACAAACATCGCCTACCAATGGGGCTCGGCAGCCAAGCTGCGTGTGGGACCCAGCCGCTGGCCTAACATTTGCCGCTGGCGGGGGTTGGTGAAGGCACGGCTGCTCGCTAGCCCGCCGCTGGCGAGTAGGCCAGCCGCCAAACGCCCCCAGCGGCCGTATCTTTGAACCCGTTTCGCCGAAAGTAGCTTTTGCTACTTATTTTACCCGTTTTGACCCGATGCCGGAAATAGCCTGCTCCTTCTGTAATAAGCCTAAGCGCGATGTCGCGGTGATGATTTCGGGCATTAATGCCCACATCTGCGAAAAGTGTGTGGCACAGGCCCAGCACATTTTAAGTGAAGAAACCAAGCTGCAAGCCGAGGCGCGTCAGCCCAAGTTTAACCTCATCAAGCCTCGCGAGATTAAAACGCACCTCGACCAGTACGTGGTAGGCCAAGACGAAGCCAAGCGCGTGATGAGCGTGGCGGTGTACAACCACTACAAGCGCCTGATGCAGAAGCCGCAGCCCGACGAGGTAGTGATTGAGAAGTCGAACATCATCATGGTCGGCGAAACTGGAACGGGCAAAACCTTCTTGGCGCGCATGCTAGCCAAAATTCTGCAAGTACCGTTTTGCATTGCCGATGCCACGGTGCTCACCGAGGCAGGCTACGTGGGCGAGGACGTGGAAAGCATCTTGACGCGCCTGCTACAAGCGGCTGACTACAACTTGGAAGCCGCCGAGCGCGGCATCGTGTACATCGACGAGATTGACAAAATTGCCCGCAAGAGCGACAACCCCAGCATCACGCGCGACGTGAGCGGCGAAGGGGTGCAGCAGGCCTTGCTAAAGCTACTGGAGGGCACACACATCAATGTGCCCCCACAGGGCGGCCGCAAACATCCCGACCAGAAGATGATTTCGGTAAACACCGAGAATATTCTGTTCATGTGCGGCGGCGCATTTTCGGGCATCGACCGCATCATCAAGGGCCGGCTGAACACCAAGCCGATGGGTTTTTCCAAGACCAACTTGGGCGAGAATGTGGACACGCAGAATTTCCTGCGCTACGTGTCGGCCCAAGACATCAAGTCGTTTGGCCTCATCCCCGAGTTGATTGGGCGCCTACCCGTGCTCACGCACCTCAATCCGCTGGATAAAGCTACGCTGCGCCTGATTTTGACCGAGCCCAAAAACTCGCTCGTGCGCCAGTACAAGCGCCTGTTCAACATGGAGAACATCGTGCTCGACTTTACGGAGGAAGCCCTCGAATACATTGTAGAGAAGGCCGATGAGTACCGCCTGGGTGCCCGCGGCCTGCGCTCCATCTGCGAGAGCATTATGACGGATGCTATGTTTGAAATGCCGTCGGAAGCGGGGGTAGGCGAGTTTACAATTACTGAAAGCTACGCGCGCAGCAAGTTTGAGAAGTCGCCGCTACAGCTGATGCGAGCGGCGTAATAGCCTGACTGTCATAGCCAGCGCCACAAACTGAAGCGCGGCAATTCTTTCCTTGTGTTGGCTTAGGAACCCATACAGAGCGGAAGAATTGCCGCGCTTCGGTTTGTGGCGCTGGCCATTACAACTGATTTTGCGCTCTAAAAAACCGTGTCCAAGCTATCTTGCAGCCCATGACACTAACTGAGCGCGGGCAGCGGCTGCTAGGCGTGCGCCCCGAGGAAGGGCGCACGGTGTGGCTGTTTTTCCTGCATAATTTCTTACTAGGGGTAGGCACCATCTTGGTGTATGTGGCGGCCAACGTGCTGCTGCTCGAAAACAACCCTGAGCGCAACTTACCGCTGGCTTATGGCGTGGCGGCGCTGGCTATGCTGGCTGCGGGCCGTGTGTATGCGCATTTTGAGCACCACTGGCTACTGCAAAAGTTGGCTGCCCGAGTATTGCTAGCGGCCGTGGCGCTGGCGGGCGTGCTGGGTGTGTTGGTAGCCACGGGCCATTCGGTAGTCTCAGCTATCGCGATTATGGCGGGCTACCGGGTTATTTACTTATTGACCAATCTAGAATTCTGGGGCGTATCGGCGGTAGTGTTCGACGTGCGCCAGGGCAAGCGGCTGTTTGGCATCATCAGCGCGGGCGACATGCCGGCTAAGGCAATGGGCGCCGTGCTGGCCATTTTTATTCACCACAATGGTGAGCTACCCTGGCTACTTGCCACAGCTTTTGGGGCCTACCTACTGGCGCTGGTAGCGTTGCGCGCCACCCTGAGCTCGCACGTGGTAGAAGCTGCGCCTGACCGCCGCCGGGCACGCGAGCAGGAGGTGGCACCGGGCCTACAGGGCTGGTTTGGCAATAGCCGCCTAGTGCTTACTATGTGCCTGAGTTTGCTGGGCCTGGCTGCCGTGACGACTGGCATCGAGTACCTGTTCTTTGTGAACGTGAAGCACCGCTTTCACGACGAGGCGGCCATTATGCGCTACGTGGGCACCGTACTGGTTATCACGTATTTGCTAGCTATGCTGTTTAAGCTACTGCTGTCGCAGCCCACGGTAGACAGGCTAGGCGTGCGCAAGGTGCTGCTCGTGTTGCCCGTCGTACTACTGGGCGGGCTGGCGCTGTACGCTGGCCAAGACCGTGCTGATATCGGAGCCTTACTGCGGTATTTCTGCGGGCTGTATCTGGGGCTGGAAGTATTGCGCCGGGCAGTATTCGACCCCATCTTCTTGCTGTTGTTTCAACCGCTTTCGGCGCCCGAGCGCTTGCAGGCCCATACACTAGCTAAGGGCGTGTATGAACCGCTAGGCATGGCGCTGGGTGGCGGACTGCTGTTTGCGCTGCATGCGCTGCCGGGGGGCCAAATGTGGGTGCCCTTCCTATGGATGGGCGCACTAATGCTGCTTGTGCTTTGGCTACTAGTGCGCACCTACCGGCACTACGTGGCCGAGTTGCAGCACGCGCTAGGTCGCCGCTTTGCCGACTCGCCAGCCGATGATGTAGACTTAGCGGCGGGTACTCAGGGCCCTACCCCCTCCTCAGCGGCCAGCCCTGCCAGCATTCGCCGACTGGCCGAGGCCTTGGCCAGTAAGGCGCGCCGCGTGGTAGCTACCCAGCAGCTGCTACACCTTGGCGACGCGGCCCTCCCTACCTTATCTGACCTGCTAAACGCCGACCCCGACCAGGCCCTGGTACGCCGCGTGGCTCAGGTATGCGGCCGGCTGCGTACGCAGGCCAGTCGGCGCCTGCTAGTGGCACTGGCCCGGCAGCCGCACCTCTTTCGGCGCGAGGCGGCGTTGCGGGCCCTGCGCCACTTCGACGTGGTGCCGCCCGAGATACCGCTGTTTCAGGCGCTAGTGCACGATGAGCTACTGCTGGCGCACCAGTTGCTGCACGGCCAGGCTACCGCTGCGCCGGAGCTAGCAGGCTGCCTCGACTACGAGCTGACCCGCACGCAGCAGCGCGTTTTTGCCATGCTAGGTCAAATTTACCCGCCCCAATTAATTGCTGATGCCCAGCGTGGCGTGGCTCACGCTGCCCGCGAGCGTCAAGCCAACGCCCTCGAAATTCTCGACAACAGCATTGCCCGGCCCACTTACCAAGGCCTGCAGGCGCTGCTGGCCCTAGCGCCGCCGGCCGAGAAAGAGCGCACCTTCGACCGCTTGCTGGGCCCATTGCTGGCCCCTACCCCCATCATCGAAACCATAGTGGAGCGCGGCGAAACAGCTTTTTCGGACTGGACAGTGCGCGTGGCCCTCGACGCGTGGCAGCCCACGGCCGCTACCGTGCCAGCACTGTCGGCGCACTTGCGCAGCCCTAGCCCGCTGGTGCGCGAAGGCGCATTTGCCCAACTGGCCCAGCTCGCCAGCTCGCAGCCGACTTTATATCAGCAAGTAGATGCCGCTCACCAAACCCTCGCTACCCTGCTCATGAGCCACGCCGCCACTACCTCGCACATCACCGCTACCGAGCGCGTGCAAGTACTGCAGCAAACCGCCCTGTTTGCCGAAACGCCCGAAAACGTGCTCAGCAGCATCGTGCCGATTATGAACGAAGTCACCTTCACCACCGGTCAGCAGATTTTTGCTAAGGGCGACTTAGGTAGCTCGCTTTTTATTATGTACGCGGGCCAAGTGGGCGTATACAACGGCGCGCAGCTGCTGGCTACGTTTAGCAAAGGCGACTTTTTTGGCGAGCTCGCGTTGCTCGATGCCGAGCCGCGCTCGGCGTCGGCAGTGGCGCAGGGGGTAGTTACGGCCTTCCGGCTCGACCAAGAGGACTTTTACGACGTGATGGAGGAGCGCCCCGAGGTATTGCGCAACATCCTACGTGTGCTGTGCCAGCGCCTGCGCCGCCAAAATGAGGCGCTGCGGGTGGGGTAGGGCACCGATTGTGCGCTACGCTACTACCTCGTACGTCATCACGGGCTGGGCTTTGTTTTTGAGCTTGATTTCGCCGATAGATTGACACTGAAAGCTTTCCTTCACGCGCTCATAGATGGCGCCGGTGATAACAATCTGGTTGGGCAAGGCAGCCGCCTGTAAGCGCTGGCTTACGTTCACTGTATCGCCTATCACGGTATAGTCCAAGCGCTTGAGGGTAACCGACCCAATATTGCCGGATACCATTTCGCCGGTATTGATGCCGATGCTGATGGCAGGATTGTAGTCGGTGCCGTTGGGTAGCGTGTCGTGCACAGCTTGTAGCTTGGCGCGCACCACCAGCGCCGCGTCGATGGCGCGGTCGAGGTGGTACTCACCCCGAAACACAGCCATCACGGCATCGCCCATAAACTTATCAATGTAGCCGCCGTGTGCAATCACTTCCTGCACAATCTGGTCGAAGTAGGAATTGAGCAGCGACACAACCGTGGCGGCTGGCTGCGACTCGGACAGCGACGTGAAGCCGCAGATATCCACAAAAACAACTGTGGCCTCTACCGTTTCGCTGGCCAACAGTTTGTTCTCGAACCCCGGCCGGGCCATGAAGTTGATGACCGTCTCATCGACGTACATCTTCAGAATATTATTTTCCTGAATGGCCCGCATCGTATCGCGCAGCTGCTTCACGTGCTCGATGGTTTTTTCCATCGTCAGCTCCAAATCAGCAAAGTCGACGGGCTTGCACACAAAATCGAATGCCCCGCGGTTCATGGCAGCCCGGATATTCTCCATATCGCCGTAGGCCGACACCATCACGGTTTTGGTCATGGGGTTGCTTTCGTGCATCCGGCCGAGCAGCGTGAGGCCGTCCATCACGGGCATGTTGATGTCGGAAAGCACGATATCGGTATCGGGGTGTTCGAGCAAGCGGTCGAGGGCCTCCTGCCCGTTGCTGGCGAAGAGAAATTCGTAGGCGTTTTCCCGAATTTTGCGCCGGAATTTCTGCTTGATGAGAAGCTCCAAATCGGCCTCGTCATCAACCACTAATATCTTGGTTTTCATGCGGTTTCAATAGCGTGAAGCTTGGTGCGCAGGGCAGCAAAATCCACTGGCTTGGTCAGGAAGTCGTCGGCGCCTAGTTGCAGGGCCTGCTGGTGGGTAGCCTCGTCGCCGTAGGCCGTCAGCATCATCACGCGGGGCGGCGGGGGCGGCAGCGGGTCGCTTTTTACGTGGCGCAGCAGCTCTAGCCCGCTCATGCCGGGCATGTTGATGTCAGATAAAATGAGCACCACCTCAGACGGATGGTCGCGCAAAAACGTGAGAGCTTCCTCGCCCGAGTAGGCAAAGGAAAACCCGAATTCGCCGCTGCGGATTTCGCGCCGAAAGCGCTGTTCAAACAGAATCCGCACGTCGGGCTCGTCGTCAACCACCAGGATTTTCATAGCTTAGTAAAGGTAAGAAACGGGCCCGCGGCTAGGCGGGCAGCGTGATAATAAATGTGGTGCCCTCACCTTCTTGGCTCTCGACCCTGAGCGTGCCGCCGTGGCCTTGGGTGATGATGTCGTGGCTTAGCGACAAGCCTAACCCAGTGCCTTCGCCCGTGGGCTTGGTCGTGAAAAAGGGCTGGAAGATGCGCTCCATCAGGTGGGCCGGAATGCCGGTGCCGTTGTCAGTTACTTTGATTTCTACTGCGCTGCCTACTCGGCGCGTGGCCACGCCCACAGTGGGCGCATAGCCTGGCTCGCCCATCTGCTGGCGCTTCTGCACCGCATAAAAGGCGTTGGTAAACAGGTTGAGCAGCACCCGGCCCACGTCGCCGCTTATCACCTGGGCGGGGGGTAGGGCAGCAGCGAAGTCTGTTTTTAGCTCGGCGTTGAAGCTTTTGTCTTTGGCGCGCAGGCCGTGGTAGGCCAGGCGCAGGTATTCGTCGGCTAGCTGGTTGAGGTCGGTGGGGGCACGCTCGCCGGTGCTGGCGCGGCTGTGCTCGAGCATACCCCGCACAATGCCCGAGGCTCGGCCGCCGTGCTGCGTAATGCGCTGTAGGTTTTGCTTGAGGTCGGCCAGCAGTTCGGCTTCGAGAGCGAGGTCGCGGGTGGGGCGGGCGCGCTCTTCGGCCAGCTCGTCGAGCAGTTCGGCTGAGACTTCGGAGAAATTGCTGACGAAGTTGAGCGGGTTTTGAATCTCGTGGGCGATGCCGGCCGTGAGCTCGCCCAGGCTAGCCATCTTCTCGCGCTGAATAAGCTGGGTTTGGGTTTCTTTCAGCTCGGTGAGGGTAGCGCGCAGCTCGTTGGTTTGCCGGGCCAGGGAGGCGGTGCGCTGGTGCACGAGGTGCTCCAGGTCCTGGTTTTGGGCCTCGATGCGTTGCTGCTCATCGGCGGCCTGCTGGCGTAGCAGCAGTTCGGCTGCCAGGGCTTTGCGCTGGTTGCGCGCAATGAAAAGGAAGGTTATCAGCCACGTCACGGCCAGCACCGTCACCAGGTCGAAGCTGTCGTGGTAGCGGCGCAAAAACGTGGGCGCCACCTTCCCAATTACATCTTCTATCCCCGAAGCCACCACGTAAGGCGCCAAGCCCAGCGCCACTGTGCGGGCCGGGCGGTAGGCGCGCAGCTGCCAGCTCACGGCCATGCCAATGGCCAGCACGACCAGGAAATACACGTCGTCGAGCCAGTTGGCGGGGTTGCGGCTAAACAAGCCGAGGGCGAAAATGAGCGCGCCCGGCACCCACAGGCGGTCCAGCCAGCGGTCCCACTCGGGCAGGCGCGTGCGCGTGTCCAGCACCCGCCTACCCCACCACACCAGCAGAATGGCCACCGGAGAACCCATCAAAACGGTACCGTCATCCATAAGGTAAGCGGGCTAAGGCGTGACTGGCTTGCTTCGCTAGAAGGGAAGCCGAATGGTAAATTCAGTAAATTCTCCTTCTTGGCTGGCTACCGTGAGCGTACCGCCGTGGCCTTCCACCACAATGTCGTGGCTCAGCGATAAGCCCAGGCCGGTGCCCTCGCCGCTGGGCTTGGTTGTAAAAAAGGGCTGGAATATCTTGTCGCGCACAGCCTCTGGAATGCCAGTACCGTTGTCGCGCACCTTGACATCTACCGTGTCGCCCACCCGGCGCGTGGCCACGCCCACGGTAGGCACATAGCCCGGCTCGCCGAGCTGCTGGCGCTTTTGCACCGCATAAAAGGCATTGGTAAACAGGTTGAGCAGCACCCGGCCCACATCGCCGCGCACGGCGGGCACCAGCGGCAAAATGCCCGCCAGCTCAGGCTTTAGGGTAGCGTTGAAGCTTTTGTCTTTGGCACGCAGGCCATGGTAGGCCAGGCGTAAGTATTCGTCGGCCAGTTGGTTGAGGTCGATGGGTTGGCGCTCGCCGTCGGTGGTGCGGCTGTGGGCCAGCATGCCCTTCACAATGGACGACGCACGGCGGCCGTGCTCGTTGATTTTCAGCAGGTTTTGCTTAAGGTCGGCCAGCAAGTCATCTTCTAAGTCGGCGTCGGGGGTAGGGCGGCGCTGTTCTTCCTCCAACTCAGTCACCAGCTCGGTGCTCACATCGGCAAAGTTGTTAACGAAGTTGAGTGGGTTTTGAATCTCGTGGGCGATGCCAGCCGTGAGCTCGCCCAGGCTGGCCATTTTTTCGCGCTGAATAAGTTGGGCCTGGGTGGCGCGCAGCTCGGCCAGGGCCGCTTGCAGCTCGGCAGCCTGCTGGCCCAGGGTAGCACTACGCTCGGCCACGAGGCGCTCAAGCTCGGCGTTTTGGTTGGCCACCAACTGGCGGGCACGCTCCTCTTCGGCTCGTAGTTTATCTTCCTGCTCAATGGTTTTTTTCTGGTTATACGCCACAAACAGCAGCGCAAAAAACCAGAGCGCATTAAGGTTGCCCCACAACTTATACAAGGTATTGAAGGGGGCCACAAACTGCTGGCCTGTGAGCAGCAGCAGCGTCGAAACCACTCGGCGCACCACCGGCACAGCCAGGGCCAGCAGCATGGTGCGCGCCGGGCGGTAGTCGCGCACCCGCAGCAGCAGCGCGATTATTATCCCTTCGGCCAACACTAAGTACAGGTCGTCGAGGTGCTCGTTTTTGTAACCCACAATGGCCGCGACCACGAAGGTGGCCATGGCGGGCGCCCACAGCCACTTGAGCAGGCGGTTCCAGTGGGGTAGGCGGCGGCGTAGGTCCAGCAGCCGCTGCAGCACCGCCACCTGCGTCATCACTATACCAATGGCTAGGAGCAGGTCATTATTGGTTTTCGAACTCATCGAGGACCGAAGTAAGGCCCCGCAAGTTAGGGGTGGCGGCCATTGCCCCCACTATGCAGGCGCAACTGCCGCACAGCCAGCACTTAGCCCGCCAGCGCCTGCTGGGCAGCGGCGCGCTCATCGGGCGTATTTACGTTGCGTAGGGCCTCTCCACCAGGGGTAGGCAACACCTCTACATCGCTATTGATAAGCATTTTGCGCGGGCACGAGTAGCCTAGCCCCAGAAAGCGCAGCAGCTCGGGGTAAGCGCGCGGCTCGAAAATGGTGATGAGCGGCTCGGGAAATTCGCCGCCGGGGCTGCGAAACGCCGTGGCCAGCCGGCCCGGCTGCCGGCCCGCCACCAGCTCGCGCAGGGTGCCCGCCGTGAGAAACGGCAAGTCGCAGGCCAGCACCAGCCAAGCGGCATTGGGATCGTGCCGAAACGCCGACAAAATGCCGCCCAGCGGCCCCAGCCCCAGAAAGGTGTCGGGCAGCGCCTGCAAACCTGCTGGCAGCTCGGCTGCCTGCTCGGCGCGGCACGACACAAATACGTCTTGGCACACCTCGGCCAGCAGACCAGCTGCCACCTCGCGCTGCTCGCGGCCGGTGGTGCCGTAGTGCAGGCGGCCCTTGTCGGTTTGCATGCGCTGGCTGAGGCCGCCGGCCAGCACCAGGCCACGCAGCGGCGCCCGGCGCGCGGTCAGCCACTGCTGCACCCAGGCCGCAAGGCCCGCCACATCGGCCCAGGCAAAGCGGGGCAGCTGCGCGTGGTGCGGCACGTGGCTTTGCAGGTAATCGGGAATTTCGCCTACCCCCTCGGCCAGCACAAAGGCTTGTACATCAGTCAGCTTATCGAGCTTGTGCGCCAACGATTTGCGCGGGTCGATGAGCACCACTTGCTGGCGGGCACCGAAATGATTGCCATTCACCAGCACCAAGTTGGCGTCGGCCAGCAGCTCGGGCTGCGAAAAGCGGTCGAACGTGCCCCGGTCGTCGCGGCGGCGGAAGTGAATTTTATCCGTCACCTCCACTACAGCACCAGCTTGCAGCAGCGGGCTTAGGGTATGCGACGCGTCGGCGTCGCCGCTGGCATGGTCGGCATCGACGTAGCCCACGCGCAGGTTTGCTGGGGCTAGCGCGGCCGTAACGGCCGCCGCCAGCTGCTGAATGGCGCTGCAGGGCGCACCCAGGAAAGCCAGCTCGTGGCGGGCAAAGTCACCGAGGGCGGGGCGGGTCAGGTCGGCGTGTTTGGAGCGGGGGGCAGGGGTAGGCGTCATAGCTAGCGTAACAATGTGCGGGCAAATTAGCTTGAGGAAAGCACATAGCTTTTCGCAAATACTGGGCGCAATGGGCTTCTTGCCTCGTCTTGGCTTGTTCCTTTACGCCCGGTTTATCTCTTTTTGCCCGTGCTTTCCGTCGACGACGCCTACCGCCTGGTGCTGGCCACCGCCCGCCCCCTGCCCTCCGAAACCGTGCCGCTGGCTGCTGCCGCTGGCCGCATACTGCGCCAAGCACTGGTGGCCGACCGCGATTTTCCGCCCTACCACCGCGTCACGATGGACGGCATTGCGCTACGCTACGAGGCGCTGGCGGCGGGCCACACCACTTTTCAAATAGAGCGCACGCAGCTGGCTGGGGCCGCCCCGCAGCCCTTGGCCGACCCGCTGGCTGCTATCGAAATCATGACCGGCGCAGCCCTACCCCCCGGCACCGACACCGTAGTGCGCTACGAGGACCTAGATTTTAGTGCCGATGCGCCACGCCGCGCTACTGTGCGTGTGGCCCCGCCCCGGCAGGGACACAATGTGCATCCGCAGGGTAGCGACCAGCCGGCCGGAGCGCCGCTGTTGGCACCCGGCCTGGTCCTGAGCCCTGCCGAACTAGCAGTAGCCGCCACCGTGGGCGCGGCTACACTGGCCGTGGCCCGGCGCCCACGCGTGGCCGTGGTGAGCACCGGCGACGAAATCGTGCCCGTCGAGGCCACGCCCCTCCCCTACCAGATTCGGCGCTCCAATGCCCACATGCTACAAGCTGCCCTAACGCTGGACGGGGCCGAGAGCACGATTTTTCACTTCGATGATGACCTGGCCACGCTCAAGGCCGAGCTGCCGCCGCTGCTGGCTGGCTTCGATGCGGTGCTGCTGAGCGGCGGCGTATCGAAGGGCAAGGCCGACTTTCTGCCCCAAGCCTTGCGCGAGCTGGGCACTACCGAAATTTTTCACCGGGTGGCACAGCGGCCAGGGCAGCCATTTTGGTTTGGGCAGGCGCCGGGCGGCGCGGTGGTATTTGCGCTGCCCGGCAACCCCGTGGCCACCTTCGCGGGCTACTACCGCTACGTGCGCGGCTGGTTACGCCAGGGCCAGGGGGTAGGGCCAGCTCCGTTAGTATGGGCAGCTCTGGCCGAGCCAGTCGAGTTCAAGCCAACGCTCACCTACTTCTTGGCCGTGCGCCTCGAAGCCGCCCCCGACGGCCGCCTGCTGGCCCACCCTGCCCCCACTGCCGGTTCGGGCGACCTGGCCGGCCTGCTCGCCGCCGATGGCCTGCTAGAGCTGCCACCCCAACCTACGCACTTTGCGGCGGGCACGGCGTGGCCCGTGTGGCGCTACCGAGCCTAGCCCTACCCCCCTTCCCTACCACAAAAAAAGCCGCCCGGCTCCTCACGGGGCTGGGCGGCTTTTGGTTAGCAATCAGCACGCTTACTTGAAGAGAGCCAAGGCTTTGATGAACGTTTGGGAAACGCCCCAGGCTAGGGGCGCGCCTACGTAGAGCCAAGCCAGTACGGCCGAGCCACCGCCCGAAGCTTCGGTTTCGGCGGGGGGGGAAGGGTTCGATTTAGGATTCATGATTTCAGAGAAGACTAAAAGGTGAAGGGCGGGCGCTTAATGGCCACCCGCTTCGATGGTTACGGGGCCTTTTTCCTGGTATTTCTCGTTCACGGCTGTCACGGCCAGGTCGGCCAGAAAGCCAACTACCAGCACGCCCGCCATGGTATAAAACACGTTTTGGTAAGCGGCCGCGCCAGTTAGGCCTTTGGCTTTGGCGTGGTCGTGCAGCAAGTGCACGATGAGCGGCCCGAGCACACCGGCCGTGCTCCAGGCCGTGAGCAAGCGGCCATGAATGGCGCCTACTTGGTACTTACCAAACAAGTCGGATAGAAAAGCCGGCGCCGTAGCAAAACCACCACCGTACATGCTGATAATCAAGCAAGCCACCACCACAAACAGTGTCAGCTGCAAGTTGTGGCCCAAGGTCGGAATCAGGGCATAAAGCACCACCCCCAAACCAAAGTACAAGAGGTAGATAGGCTTACGCCCCAGCTTATCCGAAGCCGACGACCAGAAAAACCGGCCTAACAGGTTGAACAAGCTCAGCAGGCCTACAAAGCCGGCCGCCGCGGCAGCCGTAACACCCCGGCCCGCGCCCATGGCCGCGTCGGAGAAGGTTTCTTGAATGAGCGGCGACGCCGTTTCCAGCACGCCGATACCGGCCGTCACGTTGCAAAGCAACACTACCCATAGCAGCCAAAACTGCGGCGTTTTGATGGCGTTGTCGGCCGATACGTTGCCAGTCGTGATGAGCGCGCTGTGCTCCTCGTTGGGCACGTAGCCAGCGGGCTTCCAGTCATCCGCGGGCACGCGGATAGTCCAGACGCCAAACTGCATGAATAGCATGTAGATGATGCCCATCGCAATGAACGTGGGCGCCACGCCCTGCGGCGCCGAACCCTTGAAGTGGTTCATCAGCGCCACGGCCAGCGGCGAGCCAATCATGGCGCCGCCACCAAAGCCCATAATGGCCATACCCGTGGCTACCCCCTTGCGGTCGGGAAACCACTTGATGAGCGTGCTCACCGGCGAGATGTAGCCAATGCCCAACCCAATGCCGCCCACAAAACCGTAGCCGAAATAGAGCAGGAAAATATTGTGCAAATGCACGCCCAACGAGCCAATCAAAAAGCCGCCACCGAAGCACAACGACGCCGCCAGCATGGCCTTGCGTGGCCCCACGCGCTCTAGCCACTTGCCAAACAAAGCAGCCGACAAACCCAGCAGCACAATGGCGATGGAAAACGTAATACCAATTTGGGTAGGCGTCCAGTCGGTTGGGGCCGGATTGGCCGGGTCACCGCTGATGAGCGAGCCCAGCGGCTTATTAAATACGCTGAACGCGTAAGCCTGCCCAATGGCCAGGTGAATAGCTAGGGCGGCCGGCGGCACCAGCCAGCGATTGTAGCCGGGCGGCGCAATGGTACGGCTGCGGTCAAGCACAGAGGAAGAAGAATCGGCCATAGAGGGTGAAAGCAGAAGGTGAAGACTTTGTGAATGGGTGGGTTAGAAAAAACTAAGGCGGCGCAAGGTAGAGCAAGGTCTGCGCCGGGCAAGCGCCCAGCAGCATTATTTTGCTCATTTGCTATAGTCCATTCGGCATGGAGGCCGTGCTATTCCTAAGGAAAAATAAAAAGCCCCTAGCAACATCGCCAGGGGCTTTTTTGAGTGCGTCAGTGGCTACGCGGGCACAGCTTCGGCCCGTTGCTTCTGAGCCTGTGGGGCATGCTGTACTTTGGCTGGCGCTACCGTCACTACCACATACTTGGAGGTGGGCGTGTTGCTAACCTTGGCCACACTGGTGATGGGCACCAGAGGGTTAGCTTCTGGGAAATAAGCCGATACGTTACCCTTCGGAATGTCATAGGGTACTACCACAAACTTCTCGACCGTGCGCTGCTCGCCCTCGTAGTGGCTGGTAATGTCGATAAGGTCCTTGGCTTTGAGGCCGCGCGCGGCGATGTCGGCCTTGTTCATAAACAAGACGCGACGCTCGCCGTGGATGCCGCGGTAGCGGTCGTTGTATTCGTAGATGGTCGTGTTGAACTGGTCGTGGCTGCGCACCGTCATCAAGATGAGCTGGTCGGGCTCCACAGTGTAGCGCTCCAGCTCGGTCTTAGTGAAGTTAGCCTTGCCGTTTTCGGTGGTGAACTTGCGCTCGCGGGGGCCGTTGGGCAGGTAGAAGCCGCCAGGCTGGCGCAGGCCCTCGTTGAACTTCTCGAAACCCGGAATAACGCGCGAGATGTGGTCCCGGATAACGTCGTAATTCTCCGTCATGGCAACCCAATCGGCCACGTCGGTTTTTTCGCCGAGCGTCGCAATCGCGATACCCGCCAAGATGGCGACTTCGCTCAGCATTTGGCCAGCCAGTGGCACGAGCACACCTTTGTTCTGGCTCACTACCCCCATCGAATTCTCGCAAGAAGTCATCTGATGCCCCGATTTCTGCATGTCGATATCGACGTGCGTGAAGCAAGGTAGCAGCAAGCTGGTGCGGCCCGTTACCAGGTGGCCCCGGTTAAGCTTGGTGCCTACGAATACGGTCAGGCGCTGCTTGCGCATGCCTTCGGCAATAAACTCGGTGTCGGGGCCAGCGGCCAGCAGGTTGCCGCCGAGGCTGAAGTACACCTTGGTTTTGCCGGCGTTCATGGCCTTCAGGCTCTCTACTACGTCGAGGCCATCCTTGCGAGGTGCTGAGAATTTAAATTCCTTCTCCAGCGCGTCAAGGAAGTTGGAATGCACCCGCTCCCAAATACCCATCGTGCGGTCGCCCTGCACGTTGGAGTGGCCACGCACCGGGCAAGTGCCCGCGCCCGGGATGCCGATAGCACCCTTCAACAAGTGCAGGTTTACTATCTCCTGAATGGTTTGGACGCCCTGGCGCTGCTGCGTAACGCCCATCGCCCAGCAGGTGATGATTTTCTTTTTGTGCGCCAGCATGTTGGCAGCCTCCAGAAGCTGCTCACGGCTGATGCCGCTGAGCTCCTCGATGTCTTCCCAGCTGGTGTTGTTCAGCGTTTCTACCACAGCCTCGTAGCCCGTGGTATACTGCGCAATAAACTCGTGGTCCACTACCTGGCCGGGGTTGAGCTGCTCGGCGGCCAGCAGGTGCTTCATAATGCCGCGTAGCAAGGCCATGTCACCATCTACACGCACTTGCAGAAACAAGTCCGTAATCTGGGTGCCATCGCCGATGAGCGCGCCCAGTGCCCGGAGCGGGTTCATGAAATCCTGCGGGTTTTTGAAATGGTTCAGCCCAGCTTCAAACAGCGGATTGACGGCAATAATCTTCGCTCCGTTACGCTTAGCGTGTTGCAAGGCCGAAAGCATACGCGGGTGATTGGTGCCCGGGTTCTGCCCAATAATGAGGATAACCTCGGCTTCGTAGAAGTTGTTGAGCGTGACGGAGCCTTTGCCGAGCCCCAGCGTGGGGCTCAGCGCCGAGCCGCTGCTCTCGTGGCACATGTTGGAGCAGTCGGGCAGGTTGTTGGTACCAAACTCACGCGCAAACAGTTGAAACAAGAAGGCTGGCTCATTGGGCACCTTGCCCGACGTGTAGAACACGGCTTCGTCCGGCGTATCAAGAGCATTCAGCTCGTTAGACACCAGCTGGAAAGCTTCGGGCCACTCGATGGGCTCGTAGTGCGTGCCGCCGGGGCGCTTCACCATGGGGTGCGTCAGACGGCCCGCGTTGTTCTGGTCGCGGTCGGTCATGCGCGACAGCTCCGCGATGCTGTGCTTGGCAAAGAAATCGGGGCCCGCCGCTTTGTCGTCGGCGTCGGAGGCTAGGGCCTTGGCGCCATTCTCGCAAAACTCAGCAATGGAGCGGTGCTCGTCGGGATCGGGCCACGCGCAGCTAGAGCAGTCAAAGCCACCCTTCTGGTTCATGCCCAGCAGGCCTTTGGTGCCCCTGGTCACGCCATCTTCGCCCCAGCTAAACTGCATAGACTTGATGACGGCCGTAACGCCAGCCGCCACTTTGGCTTGGCTTTCCAGCCGCAGGCCAGTTAGCGCTTCGGGCGGCTGAGCCAGCACTGGGTACAGGTACTTGGCCTCGGCCGTGGGCGGCGCCGGAATATGCTCGTGCGCGGGTGGCGCACCTGCGTTGGCCTCGTGGCTGGGCTTGGTTGGGCGGTCGGCAGCCGGAATTTCGTAGTCGGCTACGGGCGCTTCGCCCTGGTTAGGGCGTTCGCCGCTCACGGGCGCTAATTGGGCCTTTTGCTCGTGCAGCTTACCAGCTTGGCTGGCATCGGCAACAGGTGAATCTTCCATAAGGATAACTAGTGAAAAGGTGGGAATGATAATGACTATTGGCAAAGAAAATACTGGAATAAGCCGCCAGCTGCTGGGCAGCGCCCCAAAGCGGAAGCTAATGTCGGCAGTCCAGGTCTTTTTCTACGAGGATACGTAATTCCTGACCCTCGGCTACCAAAACCTGCCCTTTAAAGCCAATGTTTTCGGTATCGGTCCAAGCGTGCGCCACGGCAGCCGGTACCTCCACGGCCAGCGCGCCCGCCTCGTAGCGTACCTGCACTGCCGTAGCCGAAGCGGTTTCGGGCAGGCGCTCCAGGGCGTAGTGCAAGGTTTGCGCTGGAGCCGGGCCAAACGCGATGGTGTAGGCTACCTGGCCGGTAGCCGCAAACTGCTGCACCTCAGCCTCCGATAGCCGCAAGCGCAAGGAATTCTCTTCAAGTCTGAGCTTCATAAGCACGGATTACGTGAATTTTAACATGTTTCACGGATGTCGCAGCCGACGAGGCAGCCGCTTTTTCTGCGGAATTTAACCAGCCAAAGGGGGGTAGGAAACGGGAGCCAGCTAGCCGGTTACAGCCAATGAGTTCAATTTACACCCAGCTGCGTCAGCACTCTGAAATTGCACCGGCCGCAAAAGATGTGGCATCCACGCTACTCAGTGGTCCGTAATACGTTGGGCGTGGGTGTAAATATTGAAGCGCTCCTGCCGCACAAAGCCTAGCAGCGTGAGGCCAAACTCCTCGGCGGCTTCTACCGCTAGGCTACTAGGCGCGCCTACCGCTGCTAAAATCGCTACCCCCGCCACAGCGGCTTTCTGCACCAATTCGAAGCTAGCCCGGCCGCTAAGCAGCACAATGTGCTGGCTCAGCGGCAACTGGCAAGTCAGCAGGGCAGCCCCCACCACTTTATCAAATGCGTTGTGGCGGCCCACGTCTTCGCGCAGTAGCAGCAGCTCGCCCGCTGCCGAAAACAGCGCCGTGGCGTGCAAGCCACCCGTTTGTTCGAATACGCGCTGGGCCGCCCGCTGCCGCTCGGGCAGCGCGTGGATGAGGGCAGCCGCCACGCGCGGGCTATCGGCCGGCGGGGGGGTAGGGCACGAGCTGGCGTGCACGGCCTCAATACTGGTTTTGCCGCACACCCCGCAGCTCGAAGAAGTGTAGAAATGGCGCTCCAGCCGGTTCAGGGCCACGGGCACGCCGGGGGTTAGCTCGGCGCGTATCACGTTGCCGCGTTCCTTGGGACGGCGCGGGTCGGCGCGGTGCTCAATTAGGCCGATGTCAGCTGCTTGCTGTATCAGCCCTTCGCTCAGCAGAAAGCCAGCTACTAGCTCGGCATCGTGGCCGGGCGTGCGCATAGTCACGGCCAGCGTGTGCGTCTGGCGCTGGTTGGCAGGGCCGTAGCCCAGGCTGATTTCGAGCGGCGCCTCTACGGCCAGCAGGTCGGTGGCAGCAGTAGTAGCGGCTCCCACCACGCGCTGCACAGTTGTGCGTTCGGCACTGGCAAGGGGCGGTGGCTGAGGGGTAGGCATAGCAAATAATGGCGCACGAAGTAGGCACCCGCAGTTGACCAAGCAACTGGGGCGTTTGTTCAGCAGCTAAGTCAAAAATCATTGATTTGAGCGGCAGCGGGCAGCTTTATTTCGCCTGCAAGTAGCTTACCATTAGGGCAGCGGCCTGGCGAGCAGCGCTGTGCTCACCTAATTTCTCCCGCAGCTCGGCGTAGCCAGCGCGCTGCTGAGCAATGTAGGCTTGGTCGGTGAGTAGGCGCTTCAGCTCGTCGAGCAGGTTGCGCGCTGTAAAGCCACCCTGAATAAACTCGGCCACCACCGCGCGGCCTACAATCAGGTTGACCAGCGAGATGTACGGCACCTTAATAACCGCCTTGCCGATGAGATAGGTGAGGCCACTAGTGCGGTAGCATACTACCTGCGGCACATTAAACAACGCCGTTTCGAGGGTGGCCGTGCCGCTGGTGACGAGTGCCGCGCTGGCCCGGCTCAGCAAGTCGAAAGCCTGGTCAAACACGAGCTTAATGCCGTTGCGCTCAAAATGCTGGTAATAACCCCGGTCGAGGTTACTCACGCCGGCCACCACAAACTGATATTCCTGAAACGCGGGCAGCACGGCCAGCATTTCGTGCAGCATCTCCTCAATTTCTTGCTTGCGCGAGCCGGGTAGGACAGCAATAATCTGGCGATTGGAGTCGAGACCGTGCTGGGCCATAAACTCGGGGTTCGGCCGGAAAGACGTCACCTCGTCGGCCGTCGGGTTGCCGATGTAGTCCACCTTGTAGTCAAAGCGCTGGTAAAACTCTTCCTCGAAAGGCAGGATGACGAACATCTTGTCAACCACCACCTTTATCTTCTCGACGCGGCTCTGGTTCCAGGCCCAAATCTTGGGCGAGATGTAATAAAATACCGTAATGCCCTGCGCCTTAGCCCAGGCCGCCATGCGCAGGTTGAAGCCGCCATAGTCTACCAGCAGCAGCACATCAGGCTGGTAAGCCAGGATATCAGCCTGACACTGCTTCAGAAATCCCCGAAATTTGAGCAAGCTGGTAGCCGTTTCCCAAAACCCCATCACGGCCAGCTCGCGGTAGTGGCGCACCAGGTAGCCGCCCTCGGCCTCCATCTGGTCGCCACCCCAGTACCGGAAATCAGCGGCCGGGTCCTGGGCTTTTAGCTCGCGCAGTAAATGGGCAGCGTGGGTATCGCCAGAGCGCTCGCCAGCAATGAGGTAGTATTTCATTTAACAGTTATCAGTTAACATTTAACAATCAAGCGTTATCCTCAACACGCTGGCAGGCTACCCTTGCCTTCAGCACCTGTTAACTGATAACTGTTAAATGAGCTTAGCCGAAGTATTCCACCGCGTTGCGGGGGGTTTCGTAGATTTTGATGCAGTGCAGCTTGGCCGAGCTGATAGCGGGCAATTCGCGCTCGATTATCTGCCAGAAGGCCACGGCCAGGTTTTCGGTGCTGGCCAGCTGGCCAGCCAAGAAGGGCACGTCAAGATTAAGGTTTTTGTGGTCAACCTTATCGGTCACATGCACCCGAATAAGGTCCGACAATGCTTTGAGGTCCACCACAAAGCCGGTATCGGGGTCGGGTAGGCCCTTCACGGTTACTATCATCTCGTAGTTGTGCCCGTGCCAGTTTTCGTTGGCGCAGGGCCCGAATACCTCTGCATTGCGCTCCGGGCTCCAGGCGGGGTTGTAGAGCTTATGGGCGGCATTGAAGTGCTCGCGGCGGCTAACGTATAGCATCTGATTGTGGTAATGTTGCTTGTTGATATGTTCTTAAATAGCGGGCTTTTTAGCGCACCGCAATCAATACTTAACAATCAACAATCAACTTGTTTTTCGCAACAAATATACGAAAAACGGCACCCCCAGCAGGGCCGTGACCAAGCCCACCGGCAGGCCAGCGGGGGGGTAGAGCAACCGCGCCAGCAGGTCGCAGGCCAGCAGAAACCCACCGCCCAGCACCGCACAAAACGCTAGGTTGAGCCGACCCGCCGTGCCCAGTAACCCCCGCGTGAGGTGCGGCACCACCAGCCCCACACAGCCCACCGGCCCGCACAAAGCCACTACGCCCCCTGTGAGGGCCGCCACCAGCGCCAGCAGTAGCCAGCGCAACCGCGCCACTGGCAGGCCCAGCGCCTGCGCCCGCTCTTCGCCCAGCAGCAGCAGGTTCAGGTCTTTTTGCAAAAACACGAGCAGCCCCAGGCTAACCACCAGCACGACGGCCGGGTAACCCAGCACCGCCCAGCTGGCCCGCTCAAACGACCCGAAGGCCCAGAAAACTATCGTCTGCAAGCTTCCCTGGTCGGCCTTCAGAAAGGTGATGAGCGAGCCCACAGCCGCCGCCAGTGCGCCTACCCCTACCCCTCCCAGCAACAGCGGCGCGGGCAGTACCCGCCCCCGCCGCGAGCCAATGGCCACCACCAGCACCGTGGCCAGCAGCGCGCCCGCCAGCGCCGCCAACGGCGGCAAGTATAGCCCGCCCAGCGTGAGCGCCGGAAAGAACAGGTACGCCACAATGGCCCCCAGCGACGCCCCCGACGCCGTGCCCAGCAAATAAGGGTCGGCCAGCGGGTTCGTGACTAGCGTTTGCAGCAAGTAGCCGCTCAGCGCCAGGCTAGCGCCGGCCAGCCACGCCAGCAGCAGCCGCGGCAGCCGCAGCTGCACCAGCACCAGCTGGGCCGGGTCGGTGGGGTCGTAGTGCTGCAGGGTATGCCAAATGAAGCCGTAGCTGGTGGTGTAGGAACCCACGCGCAACCCCAGGCCCAGCAGCAGCAGCGTGAGCAGCGCGCCCGCGAGCAGCCAGCGGCCAGGGTGGGTAGCAGGCATCAGGCGTTAGTTGGCTAAAAGGCTCCTTAGCTCGCGCACGGCCTCCACCACGCGGGGGCTAGGGCGCTGCAGTAGGTTGGGCGTGGTGGCAAACACGCGGCGAGCCTGGTAAGCACGGGTGCGTTGCAGCTCTGGGTAATTTTTGAAGAACGTACTATCCAGCTTGCCAAACCGGCCGCCGAGCACCACATCCGGGTTTAGCTTCAGAATATACTCGCGCGTCAGGGCAGGAAAGGGCTGCGGGAACGTATCGCGCACCGCATTTTGCCCGCCAGCCAGCCGAATCTCGTCGGTAAACAGCGTGTTCTGGCCATAAGCATAAATCGGGTCGGCCGAGGCTAGGGCCAAAACTTCGGGCCCGCGAGGGGGGGTAGGGCTGGCCACCAGCTGGTTCAGCTGGGCCTGCAGCGAGTCAGTGAGGCGCTGCGCCTGGGCCGAGCGGCCCAGCAGCCGGCCGAGGTCGCGCAGGCCGCGCAGCACATCCGCCACCCGCCGATATTTCTGGTAGTACACCGGGATGCCGAGCTCGCCTAGCCGCGCCGCCGCATCGGGCGGCGTCAGGCCTTCGACCGTGAATACCACGTCGGGATGCAGGGCCACGAGTCGCTCCATGTCGAGGGGGTAGGAGTTTACCACCGGCTTGTGCAGCACGGCGGCGGGGTAGTCGTCGGCCTGCGTGCGGGCGATAATGGTAGCCGTATCGGCCACGGCGTACAGCATTTCGGTGAGGCTGGGGGCCAGCGACAGGATGCGGCGCGGATGGGCAGGCAGGGTCAGCGGCCTGCCCAGGTCATCGTGCACTTGCACGGTGGCGGGGGGGTAGCAGGTTTGGTTTCGGGCTGGCAAGCCAGCAAGCCGGCCAGCAGCAGGCTCACAAGGGGCAACACGCGCATGGCGGCAAAGGTAGCCAGTAGGCGCACGGCGCTACCTTTAAGGCCAGATTTCGTTTGTCGTTCCGCTAGTAGCTATCCGCTAGTAGCTATCAGCCAAAACTTATGATAGTCGTCACCGGCGCCGCCGGCTTCATTGCCAGCTGCCTTGTCTCCCGCCTCAACGCCGCCAATTTCAACGATATTGTCGTAGTCGACAACTTCGCTATTGAGAAAAAGCTGCCCAATATCCAGGGCAAAAAGCTGCACGAGTACGTGGACCGCGAAGAATTTTTCGATTGGCTCGACGCCCACCATGAGCAGGTGGAATTCGTTTTTCACCTCGGCGCCCGCACCGATACCACCGAGCAAGACCCCGCCATCTTCGACCTGCTCAACCTCAACTACAGCAAGCAGATGTGGCACGCCTGCGTGCGCTATTAGCTGCCGCTCGTGTACGCCAGCAGCGGCGCCACCTACGGCGACGGCCGCCTCGGCTACTCCGACCAGGACGATGCCCTACCCCACCAGCTGCGCCCGCTAAACCCGTACGGTGATTCTAAAAACGACTTTGATAAATGGGCGCTAGCCCAGGAAGAGAAGCCTTACTTCTGGGCGGGCCTCAAGTTTTTCAACGTCTACGGCCCCAACGAGTACCATAAGGGCCGTATGGCGTCGGTTATCCTGCACGCCTTCCGCCAGATTCTCGAAAACGGCAGCATGCAGCTCTTTCGCTCGCACAACCCCGAGTACGTTGATGGCGGTCAGATGCGCGACTTCGTGTATGTGAAGGACGTGGTAGAAGTGTGCTATTTTCTGCTGCACCACCGCATGCATTCGGGCCTCTATAACCTCGGCACCGGCCAGGCCCGCACCTTCATGGATTTGGCGCTCAACACCTTCGCCGCTATGGACCTGCCCGCCGACATCCGCTTCCGCGACACACCCGAGGACATCCGCGACACCTACCAGTACTTCACCGAAGCCGACATGCGCAAACTGCGCAGCATTGGCTACGACCGGCCTTTCGCCTCACTCGAAGAAGGCATCCGCGATTATGTACAGGGGTATTTAGTGGGAGGCAACTACTACTAATAGTCTATACCTGAAAATAGAACGCGGATAATTCCATCTAAGGTGGTATAAGGTACGTCCGCTTGGTGCAAGCCATCCTCAATTTGCATCAAGCTATCTATTTGCTTAGGAGGAACGAGACGCCCTATATGCTGCATAATGACAGGGTTTACATCCATCCACTCCACCTGTGAAATAGGCCATGGGCCGTTTATTTCAATATAGCCTAAGGCTGGAATTATAGCCCCGTTTCCCCAACATTCGGGCGCAGAAATACCTTTCAATTTCAGCCTAACTTTACATTTGTTAGTCTGAATGACGCCAATTAAAGCCTGAACATTCATTGCTGTAAAAGCAAAAGAGGCGTCAGTTACGACGCCTCTTTTTTACTTGGTGCCCGCCGACTTCGTGGCGCTGGCGGCCCTACCTCCCGGTTTTAGCAAAGAACCGTAGCGGTTGGGGTCGTTGAGCACGGCCACAGCAGCCTGGATGTTGGGGTCGTCGTCGAAGCCCGCTTCGGTGCGGCCCTTCTCGTAGTAGTAGCGCGAGGCGATTTCTTCCTCCAGCAGCTCCCGGATTTCGGGTTTGAAGCGTTGCAAGTCATTGGTTTTATTGGCGGCTACTTTGCGCTTGATAGCGTCTAGCTCCAGCTTCACGTCGTCGTAGTGCTTGTCTTCTTTCACCTTCTTGGTGAGGTCGGTCAGCGAGCGCTCGGCGTCGGTGCTGTAGGCCATGTTCTTGCCTTGCAGGTACGCTACAAATTTTTGGTAGTCAGGGTCTGAGAGCCTGAATTCGCGCGCCGATGCGATGGTAGCGTGTTCGGCGCGGTAGCGGGTAGCGTAGTCGAAGAGGTAGCTCTTCTGGATGAGCACGCGGGTGATATCAGCGATTTCGCGGTCCTGTACGTCCACATCGGGCGCCACGCCGCCGCCGTCGTATACTACGCGGCCAGCCTGGGTTTTGAAAGCCGTGCGCAGCGAGTCCGGAAACTTGGTCAGCGCGCCATCGTCGCCGCGGTGCGAGTAATCGATTTCCTGAATGCAGCGGCCGCTTGGAATGTAGTACTTGGCGGTCGTCACCTTCAGCTGCGAGTTGTAGCTCAGCGGCCTAGTAGCCTGCACGAGGCCCTTGCCAAAGGTGCGCTCGCCCACCAGTACAGCGCGGTCGTAGTCTTGCAGCACACCCGACACGATTTCCGACGCCGACGCCGACCGATTGCTCGTGATGATGGCAATCGGCATCTGGGTATCGAGCGGCACATCAAGCGCTTTGTAGGTCTTGTTCCACTCCGTCACCTTGCCCTTGGTGCTTACCACATCCAAGCCCTTGTCGACAAACAGGTTGGAGATGTTCACTGCCTCATTCAGCAAGCCACCGGGGTTGTCGCGAATATCAAAAACAATTTTCTTAGCGCCCTTTTCCTTTAGCTTCACCACGGCATTGCGCACCTCGCGGCCTGCATCCATTGTGAAGCCAGCCAACTGAAAATAGCCGATATCGGTGGTCAGCATACCGTAATAAGGTACGTTGTCTACCTGAATTTTATCGCGGGTGATGTCGATTTGCACCGGTTTATCCTGGCCGTAGCGCGTCACGATGAGCTTGACGATGGAGTTGGCCTGGCCCCGCATCAGCTTGTTGATGTCCGAATTTGTCTTCTTATCAACATTCACATTGTTGATAGTCAGAATTTCATCGCCGGGCAGCAAACCCGCTTTTTGGGCTGGGTAGCCTTCATAGGCGCTCTGCACCACCGTTTTGCCATTGCGCTTCACGATGGATGCCCCTACCCCTCCGTATTGGCCCGTCGTCATGGTCCGAAAATCCTCGATATCGTCCTCCGGAATATAGTTGGTGTAGGGGTCCAGCGACTTTAGCATGCCGTCGATGCCCGTTTTTACTAGTTTGCCGGGGGTAATCTCGTCCACGTAGTAGGTATTCACTTCCTTGAAGAGGGTAGCGAAAATATCGAGGTTTTTGGCAATCTCGAAGTACCGCTCGCTATCGGACGCAGCCCGAAAGCTGACTAGGCCCAGCGCGCCCAAGCCGAGGGTGGCAAGTAGTTTCTTACGGTTTGTCATCGGCAGAAAGATAATCAAGAATGCGGGAGGAAATGCTGCTTAAATAGCGATTCTTCTTTTCTCCCAACTGGTTCTTAGTTTCTTAGTGAGGAGTAGCTCGCCTAGGGTGCAGGTTGCACCACGGCTTCGGCCAGCAAACGATTCAATCCGGAAATTAATTTTTTTTCAATTAGCGGCAGCTCACTTTTTTCCTTACCCGTGTAGAGAATACCCAGCAGCGCTACCGGATGGCCGTTCTCAGCTTCGAGCAGGCGGTACTTGTTGAGGCGGTAGGCCTCACGCAGTAAGCGCTTGAGGCGGTTGCGGTCCACAGCCCGCTTGAAGGTGCGCTTGGGCACCGTAATGAGCACCTGTGGTGGGGCTGCGCCGCGCGCGGGGGCGGGCAGCCAGGTGAGGCGCAATGGGTAAACGCCCAACGAAGGATTTTGCCGATTAAAAAGCTGCTCGATGCGCTTTTTGCTGCACAGGTGTTCCGCTTTAGGGAAGGTGTACTGCCGGGCCGCGGGTGGCAGGGCGCTGGTAGCGGGTAGCTCGTTCACGGTTTGATAAAATAGCGAAGCCGCATTGTGGCGGCAGTTATTCCTGGCAAAACCAGAAAATTACCTGCCCCAACAATGCGGCTACCTGCTAGCTAAAAGCCATCAGCTATGCGCTAACAGCCTAAGGTACTAGCGCTTATGACGGCCTTCATCCGATACGGTGAGGCGCTTACGGCCTTTGGCACGGCGACGAGCCAGTACGTTGCGGCCGTTAGCGGTTTCCATACGGTTGCGGAAACCGTGCTTGTTGCGGCGCTTGCGCTGCGAGGGTTGATAGGTACGTTTCATGTCCGGTCAAATTGCGAGTTGGGCCGGCAAAGGT
>Ga0160429_1000488_pt1 | contig 35322 bp, 31 predicted proteins | sample SolpanmetagenomR_FD_108199 | JGI IMG/M metagenome (GOLD analysis project Ga0160429, IMG submission 108199) | Solar panel surface microbial communities from Lawrence Berkeley National Laboratory, California, USA - R | ecosystem: Engineered > Built environment > Solar panel > Unclassified ... | reverse complement strand
GGCCAGTTGCTGCCTTGTATTGTGGGTCAGTCCGAACGTTTTGATAGATGCTAGTTGCCATAGGAATGGGGAACAGGTATAAGCCTTCAATGTTTTGGCTAACAAGCAATAACAACTCTATTGGATGCTTTTGTCGGGGCCATTTCCAGCCTGTGGAGGCGCTTTTTGGAGCCGTATTTTGCTGACCCTTATTGGAGTACCTTCAGGGCATGACAATTGTCGCTCTCTACGCCCGTGTCTCGACCAAGGATAAGGGTCAGAGCACAGAAAATCAGTTGCCCGAACTGCGGCGCTTTGTCCAGGCCCACGGCTATACTGTCTACAAAGAGTACGTAGAGCACGAGTCGGGCGGCACGGGCAAGCGCTCCGAGTTTCAAGCGCTTTTTGCTGATGCGCACCTCCGACGCTTTGACTTGGTTTTGTTCTGGAGCCTAGACCGCTTCAGTCGAGAAGGAGCATTGCCTACCCTGCAATACCTTAATCAACTACAAGGCTGGGGCGTGGGCTACAAGTCACTCACGGAGCAGTACCTCGATTCGGTCGGTCTCTTTCAGGAGGCTATCATTTCCATCTTAGCGACGCTGGCCAAGCAGGAGCGCATCCGCCTCAGCGAGCGTACAAAGGCAGGTATGGCCCGGCGGAGGGCAGAGGGTGCACAAATAGGTCCGCCCGCAAAAAGCGCTATTGTTGTCGAACAAATACGTAAACTAAAGCAGAGTGGGCTATCAAATTACGCCATCAGTAAAAGACTCGGTCTATCAGCCAGTACCGTAGCCAAGTACGTCCTCCCCAAAGATTGACCAAAATAGTTTTCCCTTGTTTGTGCTTACCACGCTGATCAGTAGGGCTTTTCTCTTCTTGCTGGTTGTGTTGAGCCCATAGTGCGCCCTTTACAGCCTAATCATGAGCAACGAAAAGCACTGTTTATGGGCTAGAAACGCACTTTTCCGCTGCTAAGAAATTACTGGCTGAGCCCATCGTGAGCCCTTTAGCAGCTACCAACCTAATGATGTGCAGCAGGAGTTATTCTGCTTAATATGGGTTAAACGCAAAGTTTTTAAGCTTAAAAACTTTGCGTTTAACTGGCCTGGCTTATCTTTACAAACCTATTTTCACTCCTCCTATGGCACGCTTTCGGACATCCCCGACGCAGCAGCGGGTGTTGCAGCGTTTGCAACAGACGCCCGGCCAAGTCGTCCGCGTAGCGGAACTGGAAGAACTAGGCTTGACACCGTTAGCGGTGGCCTCTGCGCTGAATCGCCTGACTAAGTCCAAACAAGTTCAACGCGTCGCGAAGGGAAGGTATCGAGTGGTGCCCATGAGTCGTTTTGGGCCCGTACCAGCTTCGGAACAACAGCTCCTGGCCTCCGTGCTGCAGCGCGATGCAACCGGTCGGTTGGAATATCCAACTGGGGCGGTGGCGTTCAATCGACTGGGCCTCACGACGCAGGTGCCGCGGGTCATTGAAATTGCCACGCCCTGGCCAAAGCCCCCGCGGCAAATCGGCACCCTGCGCTTGCGTTATGTTCGCAATGTGGGGGCGGCTGACGGGGAGGAGGTGGAACTGCGTCAACTGCTTGATGCGCTGCGCCGCATCAAGCGTGTGCCCGCGACGACGCCCACTAAAGTAGTTGGGCTATTACGCGCCCGCCTCCAGAACCTGTCAGCCGCTAACAAGGCGCAGTTGGTCCAGCTAGCGCTTACCTATAGTCCGGGCACGCGAGCCCTGCTGGGCGCTTTGCTGGAACAGCTAGGGGGGAAGAAACTTTCTCAGCGCTTGCGCAAGACGCTCAATCCGTTAACTAGCTACCGCCTCGGCTTGTCGGAGACGGCCTTACCCAATCGTGACCAGTGGCGAATCCAATGACCTTGCACCGCAACCCAGAACTGTTTCGGACCGCTATTCTGCTCACCGCCGCGGCGCAGGGCCTGAGCCAGAGCCTGATTGAGAAAGACTACTGGGTAACCTGGGTGTTACGCAACCTAGCTGACTCCTCCCTGGCCTCGGAGGTAGTATTCAAGGGAGGCACCTCGCTCTCCAAAGCGTATCGCTTAGTGGACCGCTTCTCGGAAGATGTCGACTTAGCCGTTTTATTGGCCGGCCGGACGCCGTCGGCAGTTAAAGCCTTGCTCCGCGACGTGCACCAGGCAGCAGTCGCCGTGGGCACCGCAGAGGAGCTGACGGAGGTGCCCGGCAATGGCAAGCGGGGCCAAATTCGGCGCGTTTACCATCGCTACCCCCAACTATTTGAGCAAACCACGGCGGATGTAGCCGAAGATATTCTGTTAGAAATTACGGCTTTCGGACAGCCGTATCCCATTGTGCGGCTGCCGCTCGTCTCCTACATCGGTGAGGTGTTTGCGCAGCGGGGAATGAACGGCGAACTCGCGGAGTTTGGGCTGCTGCCTTTTGACTTTAACGTACTCTGGGTGGGGCGAACCTTTGCCGAAAAGATTATGGCCTTGGTGCGGGCTTCGTACGAGCCGGACCCCGCGGTGGAGGTGGCCAGCAAGGTGCGGCACCTTTATGACCTGCACCACCTAATAGTGCACCCTGAAGTGCAGGCCCTGTTAGAAAATGACGAGTTGTTTGAGCTCTTGCGGGCGGTGCAAGCTGACGATGCGGTGGCGGGGGTGAAAGGACCAACCCGAGAATGGAAGACGTTGCCGCTAAGTGGCTGCTGGGCCTATCGCGACGCGGGAGCCAACTTGCAACAGGCGCGTCAAGCTTACGAGCAGGACTTGCCTGGTTTACTACATACCACCGCCCCAGCGTTTTCGCTCGTTTTAGAGACGATGCAGCGGATTGCCACGCGGCTGAGAGCTTTTGATGAATGATGTAATTGGGTTGGTTTACAATTGGGTCAATAGAATAGAATTGACTCTACAGTGGCATGAACGTCCGCTGTGCTCTCTGTCGCACGACGTACTTTGCAACCGCTTGTTTATTGATACGGGCGACTGTGTTTCCCACTTATGAGCTTTTTGAGTAACAAGCGGTTGCTGCAGATACTGCCAACATGCATCAACCCATATGACCCCGGCCGTATTGAAAGCGGGGCTTATGAGTTGTCAATGGGAAACGAGTATTTTACAACTAATGCAGAAACGGCTACCAAAACCGTATTAGCTGAGAGAGAGCAGTTCGTCATTGAACCAGGTCAGTTCGCTTTGCTTATCACAAAGGAAACTATTTCTATCCCAGCCTCCAATCTCGGTTTTATTTCTGTGAAGGCAGGTGTCAAGTTTCGGGGGTTAATTAACGTATCCGGTTTTCATGTCGACCCGGGGTTTCACGGCCGGCTCAAGTTTTCGGTTTATAATGCAGGTAGTCGAGCTATCACCTTAGAAGAGGGCCAACGGCTATTTCCACTATGGCTAAGTGAGTTTACAGGAGAGTTAGCCGACGACCAAGTGTACGCTGGTCAGCACCAGAATCAGCAAAGTATCTCCAGCGACGATGTGTCCAAGATTGAGGGAGCAGTTTTGTCGCCAGCTGTTCTCGATAGAAAAATCCGCGAGGTCGATACCAAGGTTGGGCAGTTGGATACTGCTGTCCGCAATAAGGATGCGAATATTACCAAATACGGCGGTATCATCATCGCTATTTTAGTAGCAATTGGTGGCAAATATATCTTAACTGAAATTGACCAATCTCGTTGGAACCAGCTCCAGCAGAATCAAACTGCCGCCGCCGCTAAAATAGAGAAGGCTGCCACTCTCGACAGTTTGCGCAGTCGCACACTTACAGTTAGGTTAGACAGCGCCTTGAAAGCATTGGTTAATGCTAAAGCCATATCATCCCCGTCAAAAACGGCACATTAATTACGCGAAGCAACTAGCCTATCCTTCTATTGAAGCTGTTTGGGGAGCCGGTTTTGGTCACGCTTGATCTGGGGTACGCTTGCCGAAACACGACGTTCTGAATGATTCAGCAAAAATTTTGAATAACTTCAAATTTTGTAACGAGTAAAAACCTGTTATTCAGCACGATATTACATATTATATTTACCTGCTGATGGGTAGTTGCTAATCAGGATTATTTCTTAACCCAAGCCTCGATTTTAGCAATCAACTTAAAGCGTAGTTCTTCTGAGGAGGAGTATACAATATGTGGATAATTGTTTGTATCAAAGTGAGTTTCAGCAAAGTGGTCTGCATGACACGTATAAATCACTTTCAACCCTCGTCCTAAACCGTACCCAGCCTCAAAATATACATTCGGGCGCTGTCTAGTAAAATCTGTAACCATAAACCCACATTTCTTAATGGCAGCCATCATGGCATCATTAATTGTTTGCTCTTGAGCTAAATGTTGTTCATCTACTCTATAAGGCTCATATCCAGTAGCTTCTATAGCAGGCTTGATGCCGTAAGCATAAATTTCCGCTTCTGTTTCGCCAAAAGACATGGCTACAAAGCAAAGCAATGATTTGGAGGCATCAGCTTCAAGTTCAGCGAGGTATTTGAACCCATTGAATGAAATTTTGTGCCATCCATTATCCAATGCATGTAAATAATCTTGCTCAACTAAAGCAGTGAAGAAAAATTCTAATTTTTGATATTGTTCCCTTGATAGTTGCTTATCTTCCTCTGTCCCTCCAATTAATTGCTTAATTCCCAATATGTTGTAGTAGCTATTTTCTAAATGTATCATCTGACCTGGTTCTGGATAATTTTGGTTAAGTAGCACCAGGAATTGTTGCGTTTGAGCAATAGGATTGGACATAATTTTCGTAAGACTACCTTAGTTTTTGATTGACAAAATACTGATATACAATATCATAACGTTGAAAAAATGATTATGCCAAGCGAAAAGAAACTTGTTGACGTCCGAGTAGCTGCGTTAGCTGGCCGTCGCCCCGATGCTGTTGATGCGGAAACACCCCGATTTCCTTTAGAAAATATTGCCACTGTAAAAGCAGAACTCCGGCAAGTATTTATTAGCAATAAACGCACTCATTTAGTATGTGCGGCAGCTTGCGGAGCAGACTTACTTGCGCTGGAAGTGGCAAATCAACTCGGCATCCAGATTCATGTTGTTCTTCCCTTTTCAACGACGGATTTTCGTAAAATGTCTGTGGTGGACCGTCCTGGTGAATGGGGGGAGATTTACGACCGTATTGTCACTGAAGCAAGGAAGCAAGGTAATTTACACCTGCTAGGCTACAAGACAACCGACGAAAAGGCGTTTTCCAAAACTACCCAGGCTATCATCGATCATGCCCTTGAAATTGCAGAGGGAGCAAAAGTGTGTGCCATAGTGGTTTGGGAAGGAGAAAGCCGTGGAGAGGACGATGCAACGCAGGAATTTGCTGAGTTAAGCCACAGAGCGGGCTTCCATAAAGTCGAAGTTTTAACCTTATAGAAGCCCAGAATCTCTTAGTACGAATTCGTGGCTTTGTCAAGTGCTGCTGTAATTCCAGCTAATGTAAAACCATTGGCAATGGCTGTGTTACTTGTTGTCAACCCTGGAGTTAAGACGTTACTACTATCAATTTTCACTGCCGCAAGCTTCAGTTTAACGTCGGTGTCTTTCGCTCTAGAGACTTCCCATGTCATCCATTTGCTGGTTGAAGACTTCGCTCCCACTATCACGAGTAGATACTCTGCCTGCTTCATTTTAGTAGCTAAAGCACTCTTAATGGCGGAAGCATTGGTGCTGTCAATAGCTTCGTTTGGAGAGCGTTGGTCAAACTCAAAATCAAAGTTGCTATTAGCATCCCATGCTCTCAGTAAATCCTTATAGTGCAAGTCTTCACTGTGGTCATAGCTGACAAATACTTTTTTCTTAGTCATTGGATTTAAAAAAGGACAAGTGAACTGGAAATATAGTTAGAAAATATGGTTCACTGAGCAATGTTAAGAAGCTGCTTCAGCTCTTCATACAATTCAGGCCCTTCATTGCGTATAGATAAATGATTAAGATAACTGGGTATATCATCTTGGCTATCTGAAAGCAGCACTGGCACAATACTTACTCCAAACGCCATTGCTACCCCTAGCTCAAAAGCAACCCATGATGAGCGTTGGCTATTCTTTGAGAGTAGAACAATTACCGCTTTGGCCTCTTCTATTTGCTTCCTGATATCTTGTGTTATGGGTTCCGGTTCGCTCACTAACAGAGTATCAAGGTTGCCAATCTCTATATGTTGCTGTGACAAAGATTTAATTAATCGTTGCGCAGTGGCCTCATCCTTGTGAGAATAGGAGATGAAAACTTTAGCGCTCATGTTGTTGTACACGATTTAAAAGCTCGGAAAAATATTCATCCAAGTCATTAATTTGAAAATGAGCTTGTTTTGCAATGATGGATGGTTTATCGCACTCACTTAGAATTTCATCCATCGTTAGCTTATAAGCTACACAAACGATACGGATACCCAAAGCCCACGCTGCACCTATTTCTAGCCAGACGTATTTCCGGTGAATTGACCAAGGAGTAAAGAGTACAACTATCTCCTTAGATTCCCTGATTTCCCGCAAAATGACGGCTTCAAAATCGTCGCCACCAGCAATCCCATCCTCGTCTAGGAAAGTTGAAATTCCTAAGTTGGTGATGTGCCCTTGAATCTGCTTGGCTACCCAAGTGTCATAACCAGAGTGAGATATAAAAACCTTATAACAAGGAAATGCCACTTTTTTATTCAAGAAGAAGGATAAAATTCTCTCAACTAAGACACAATATAGAGAAGCTGAGTTAATGATGTAATTTAGTCGCTTCGTCAGTACTTATTTCTTAGAAATATGCAAGAACAAGACTACAGTAAAATCTGCTTTGTGGCGATGCCATTCAATATCAAGCAAGTAGGAGATAAAGATGTTGATTTCGACTACATATACTCCAATATTTTTGCTCCTGCTATTGCGAACACGCCCCTACCGGAGGGAGGCTATCTAGTACCGAAAAGAGCAGATGAGGATTTCTTTTCAGGTAGTATTGATGTCGAAATGTTCCAATACCTAGAATATTCGCGGTTAACACTAGCTGATATATCTGGTCTTAATGCTAATGTCTTTTACGAATTAGGTGTGCGTCACCGAGCGCACGCTGCTGGTACCGTCATTTTTCGTCAGGTAACCGCACCCATCCCCTTTGATGTAAACCACATCAAAGCATTTCCTTATGAGTATGAACCGGAAGCGCAAATAGCTGAATCACGAGCAGTAGTAACCCGTGCTCTTACAGAATCACTGATTAACAATAGGTTGGATAGCCCCGTGCAAATTGCACTAGCAGCGCAGCGTGCCTTGAGTGACGGTGGTGTAGATAAACTATTGAAAGAGGCTGAAAACGAAATTCGGCATAACAACCTACCTCAAGCCATTGTAAAGTATCTGCGGGCTATTCGGATTAACCCAACTAATCCGACATTGCGGTTAGAGGTAGGGCTTCTATACAAAGACATGGGGGACTGGAGAAAAGCCGCAGAAGCTTTTCTCGAAGCGACCCACTTAGCTCCTACCTATAGTGCAGCGCAGCGAGAGCTTGGTATTGCACAAAACAAGTTATATCAACGTGCAGATGCCACTGACATGTTACCCACCGGAGAGGCTGCCTTGCGGGAAGCTATTTCGCTTGATGACCAAGATTTTGATGCTTACGCGTCGCTAGGGGGTATTCTCAAACGACTGCAACGACATGGAGATGCACTTACCATGTATCAGCAGGCTACAACGGTTTCACAGGGCCATCCTTATCCTTTGTTAAATACTATAAAATTGCAGGTTTGGCGAGATGGTGTAGTTCAGTTGACACCTAAGCAACTATCGCAACTCAAGCGAGCTGAGCGAATGGTGAGAGCTCAAACGCAAGACAATCCTCCTTTTGATGCTCCATGGTGCTTTTTTGATCTATCAGATATAAACTTTTTTTTGAATCGAACTGAACCTTGTATTGAGGCTCTTCAAGAAGGAATCTATAGTTGTACACACGCTTGGCAAGCGCAAACGCACTTAGCAAGCATGAGTCTGATGATAAGCGCCTTAGAACAAGATGATACCTTCCGTCGAGCTATTTCACTGCTAGAAGAGGAAATACCTCATCTGCCAGGTTACGGCGAATAGTGATATTAAAAAAATATTTTCAGATTGAGAGAAAATGGAACTATTCTAAGCAGCTTCTATTTTAGTGTTGTAACGTCCTGCTTAATGGGTGGGAATTAACCTTCTTTATGGCTGTATCTGTACCCTCTCATTTTCAGAATGTAACGCCTCCTGAAGCTCCCTGGAGAGAAGTCACTCGTAAAGTATGTGCGCCAGGTGCCCTTTCTTTTTATTATAATGACGAGTTAGCACGCTTCCCTATCCGGGCAGTTACTAAACCGCAGGATAATAAAGCTGACCCGAATTTAGAGACGTTGTCCTACGGCATCTTCTCAACCTGTCAAAAAGGGTTACGTTCTGCCTTCGTCAAAGAAGGAAGACAACACCTGTTTTTCATTACTACTCTACGCGGCGTTCGTGTCCTCACTGGATACTATTCAGTAAAGTGGTTTGCGCCGGTTTCAGCAGCAGGCCCCGGCGATTTTGCATTAGCTGCTGACACAGCTCATTTTTTGAGCCGGCCGCTCTCCCTGGCTGAAATAGATGCGGCTTGTGGTACTCGGCTCAACCGTAAATTCCGGCTTAATCTTTTAGTAGAGGCCGAAGAATGCCAGCGCATTTTGGCATACATGCATCAGCAGCCTGATGCTAGGGATTCGTACCTACAGGAGATAGACCGGCTTGAGCGCTTTAATAAATCGCGCGGCGGTTTTCGTTATGTCGGACGTCAACTGAACGAGCCCTTCTCATGGAATACAGCCGGACCATATTTGATGCAGCAAGCCACCTCCGGAGAGGATAGCGTTAGTGAGAAGCCAACTCGAAACTCCTCTTTATCGGGATGGTGGACTTGTGATGCCTGTGGTGAGGACGTGCTCAACAAAGCGCTTCTACGCGCCTGCCCTGCCTGTCATGCAGTTGGCACCTTGCGAGCTCGAACAACCGCTCCTGAACCTATAAACTAACCCTTTACTAAACTTATCGATACGATATGGCCCGCGGAATTTTCATCTCTTTTCAGCATAAGAACCGGAACCAAGCCAAAGGCTTTAACCTGTTGCATCACAATACATCCGTAGATATTAGTTTTCGGGGGCGTCATTTGCTTGACCCTATTAATAGCGAAAACAAAAGCTATATCTGGCAGAAAATTAAAGAGCAGATGCATGGTACTTCTGTCACGGTTGTCTTGCTTGGTGAACGTACGCACCGGAGTGCTTGGGTGAAAAGAGAAATAGAAGAAAGTGTCGCGCGTGGCAACGGGGTTGTTGCTATTCAACTCAAGAACCAAGATTGCCCGCTCCCTGCTAACTCCTGCGTTGGCAAAGCTCTCAGTTCTGCTGGTGCGGAAGTAGTTGGTTGGGAACCACATGAGTTTGCTGAAGCCATTGAACGAGCAGCACTGGCTGCTGGGCGAGCAGCCTCTATTCGCCAGAGCTTAGCGACTGCGAGTGCAGTGGGCTCCGGCGGTGGTTGCGCACGCTAAATCAAGTTCTCGCATTTTCTCCTTCCCTTCTGTATCCCTGAGCACACTACCCACCCGGTAAGCTCATTATTTTTGAAGGCCCTGTAGAGCATCCTACCTTAGAGAATGCTTTCAAACACCAAGTCTAAGCCCTCACTTCAAGTTCGCTCATATCAGAGTGCCTTATTTGACGAAGAGCCGCCAGCTTTTCGCGCTTCTAAACAGCTGTTAGTCAATAATCGGCGTCTTCCCACTACGCCCGTTTACGATAGTTATTGGTTTCTAGCCTATGAGCGGCAGGAGATGTTATTCAAGCGGCTTCAAGGAGTACGAGCACCGTGGACCCAGGACCCTATTTTGCGGCGTCATAAGTTTACAAATGCGTACCGTGCCGCCGACCGCACCAGCCAATATCTTATTCGGGAGGTGATTTATAGGCCCGATTTGCCATCCACGCCACGAGAAGTATTCTTTCGTATTCTCCTATTCAAGCTTTTTAATAAGATTGAGACGTGGCAGTTGCTGGAGCACGCCTTCGGTTCTATTACGCTGGCCGAGTATCGGTTTGAACACTATGACCGAATATTACAGGGGGCCTTGGATGCTGGTAAGCAGATTTACTCTGCTGCGTATATGATGCCCCCAGGCCGTAGTTTTTTTGGTTATGCGCGCAAGCACCAAAACCATCTTCGACTTCTAGAAAAAATGATAGCTGAAGCCCTACCGCAGAAAGTTGTGGATGCAGTCAGTATGGCAGATGCATTTGGTTTGATTCGAAACTACCCTACGATTGGTGATTTTTTGGCTTACCAATACGTAACCGACTTAAACTACAGCAAGTTAACTAACTTCTCGGAACAGGAATTTGTAATGGCCGGTCCGGGAGCCCGGGATGGCATTCGCAAATGCTTTCCAAGTAGTGAAGGTCTTACTGATGCTGAGATTATTAGAGTGGTGATGGAGCGGCAGGAACAAGAGTTCGAGGAGCGAGGCTTACCGTTTCGTACGCTGTGGGGACGTTCATTACAGCTTATTGACTGCCAGAATCTCTTTTGTGAAGTGAGTAAATATGCTCGCGTGCGTCATCCCGAAATCGAGGGATGCTCTTCACGTACACGCATCAAGCAACTTTTTAAGCCTGCAATGGGCGACACTAGCCTTGCTTATTTCTTTCCACCCAAGTGGGGTCTCAATACCGGCCGATAATTCCTTTCCTCATGCTAGATATCGATGACTACCAACGGCGCGCTCAACTCACTGATCTCAATCGGACGGAAGGAGCTAAGGGGTTGATTATAGCACTATTGGGATTAGCTGGTGAAGCAGGCGAGCTACTTACTGAATATAAGAAGCAATTGCGTGATGGTCAATCGCATCAGCTGTTTCGGGAGCGAGTAACTGAGGAACTAGGAGATCTGCTCTGGTACATGGCGAGTGTCGCGCACAAATATGACCTTTCCCTATCTGACATAGCCGAGCAAAACTTACGCAAGAATTATGACCGCTGGGGCGAGCGGAGTGGAGCAGCTATGCTTAGAACTGCTTATGATGCTAGCTTTCCGGTGCAGGAGAGATTTCCTATGCAGTTGGTGGCTGTACTACACAGCACTCGTGAGAATGGGACAAGCCAAAGTCAATTCTTGATAGATGGAATCCCGCTTGGGGATCCGCTATCCGACAATGCGTATGATGCAGATGGTTATCGATTTCATGATGTTTTTCATTTGGCCTATGCCGCAGTGCTTGGCTGGTCACCGGTTATTCGAAAGTTGCTCAATGCAAAACGGCGGAGCAAACCGCTGGTAGACAGTATAGAGGATGGTGGGCGAGCCGCTGCAATTGAAGAAGGTATCTCAGCCCTCGTCTTTTCCTACGCAAAAGACCACCGCTATTTGGCAGGTGTGCAGGAAATCGATACTTCTTTGTTACAAACTATCAAAGCCATGACGGCGCATTTAGAAGTAAACACCTGTAGTATGGGTGAGTGGGAACGAGCTATCTTAGATGGGTTTGCGGCTTGGCGGCAAATAGTTAACAACCAAACTGGAAGATTAGAAGCAGACTTTGCTGGCCGCCGCCTAGTTTACGTGGGCTTATAAATTCTACTTGAACACCATCACTTGTTGTTAATACGCAACTGATTTTTATGAATATTCTGTACCGTATAATCAGTTTGCCGATAACACTTGGGTTTAGTGCTTGGAACATGGTACGTCGGCAATTCGGCGGAAAAACGAGAAAAACAGCGTTAACGCCCCTGCGAGTCAATAACAGTGAGGTAGCGATTGTATTTGTACATGGCTTCTCAGGTGATGCGCTCAAGACGTGGGGCAATTTTCCAACTTACATCGCAGCGGAGCAAGGCCTTTTAAGCTGGGATGTATTTTCTTATGGTTACGCCACTTCATTATTTCGCTTTGAAACACCGCAGCTGTGGTCAGCTGACCCCGATATTGAACGGCTAGCGCTTGGATTGAGAACAGCCGCCGCCTTGCCGCCGCTAAATCAATATAAGTCCTTGGCTTTTATTGCCCATAGCATGGGAGGATTAGTGGTTCAGGAAGCGCTGCTGGAAGAGCAACCGATAGATTTTGATAATCAATTGGCGCATCGTACCTCGCACGTTATCCTTTTTGGCACCCCTAGCGGAGGCCTTGAAAAAGCATCCATCAGGTCATCTAAACCACAAATAAAAGATATGGGATTAGGTGCAACTGGCTTTGTTCAACGTGTGCGTTCCAGATGGGACACATATTTTAAGACTCGGCCTGAGGACATGGACGACAACCATCCATTTACATTCTTGGTGGTTGCAGGTGACCAAGATGAGTTTGTACCTGCTACATCATCCCTACATCCTTTTCATGAGCGGTATCGGCGAGTTATACCAGGCGACCACCTCTCCATCGTGAAACCTACAGAAGCAAGCCATCCTGCTATGCAATTAGTCGAGAGGGCTTTTTGCCACAATGCCAGCTTGGTAAGTGCATTGGATAGTGCACGTGTCGCGGTTGAAATGCGAGATTTTCGACGAGCTATCCAGTTTTTTCAATCGCATCCTGGCGAGTTAGATAAGCCGGCCCTCGTGCAATATGCGTTAGCCTTGGATGGATTGGGCAGGCGGCAAGAAGCAATTAAGGTTTTAACTGAGCATGGGGGAACGCATTCAGATGCACTTGGTACGTTAGGTGGACGTTTAAAACGGCGGTGGCGAGTGGAGCGTCGGGAGGCGGACGCTATCGAAGCCTTGGGCTTCTACGAGGAAGGATATAGACTAGCTCTTGCCCAACAAGATTTGTCGCAGGCCTATTATCATGCGGTTAATGCTGCCTTCATGTATCTGGTGTTCCGGCGCGACTCAACGGTGGCTAAGGAATGGGCAGAACGATCTTTGACTGCATGCCAAGCGGCTGTAGATGATATTAGTATATGGAGGTTAGTTACAGAAGGCGAATGCCTTCTGATTACCGGAGAAGATGAGGAGGCGCTTACCCATTACCGCAGAGCGCTAAAAATGGAGGCTAATCCGTGGAAATTACGTTCCGCCTACGAGCAAGCTTATCTGGTAGCCAAGTACCTTGAGAAGGAAGAAACATGTACAGCACTGCAACAGCTTTTTGGGCTTCCAATTCCTTACTGAGTAATTTGTGAATCGATAGTACTACCAACTAGGGTGTATTCTGCGAACTGTATTTTTACACCGATCTGTATGTCATGTATTTTGAAGGCAGTGCCTAGATTATTATGACTCTTCAGTTCGTTACTCAACGCTTATAAGTGCTTGTTAAACATCTTAGCGTCAGCCATAAAACTGTGCTAAATAGTGCACTATTGCTATTATTTAAGCTGTTGCAACATGGTTAGTACCGATGCCAATAATGATTTCAGCTGAGCAAGAAAAAATAGGGTAAATGCTACAGCTAGCCTCAGTCCAAATTTCTAACACTTTTTTAAAGCAAAAACATGGCAAGAAAGTGTTTTATATCTTTTAAAACGGAGGATGCGGCTTATAAAGCATACATTCAAAACTATTTGAGTGTTGATATGATCGACAAGTCCCTAAACTATGCTATTGACTCTCTTGACGAAGACTATATCATGAGAAAAATAAGGGAAGATTACTTGTCTGACTCCACCGTTACCATTCATTTAATAGGAGCAAAAAGCGCAGAGAACTTGGGTTGGAGTGAGCAAAAATATATCAAGCGCGAATTGCAAGCTTCTTTATATCACGGAGTTGGCAATACACAGAATGGCATTTTAGGAGTAGTGCTTCCTGCAATGCAAGGAACGATTTATGGTGGCTCATACATTTGCTCAACCTGCAGCAGTTCTCATAATTCAATTAATTTGACTAATAGCACAGTAGTAAGTGAGTTTAGTTATAATTACTTTATTCCGAATACTAAATGCGCTTGGGTAGAGGAGGATAGATTTTGTGTCCTCGTAAAATGGGAAGATTTCACAGCAGATCCAGAACACTATATCGAACAAGCTTTTCTTAAGCGAAACACCGCCATTTCTGAGAAGACTAATGTCAGGCCCTAACCGAAATAGATATTGCAAATTAGGTAGTTAAAGAATTTCTAAACGATATCAAATGCTAACGGCTAGCGACGCAGGCATTTTAGGAGCGAGGTTATATCGTTGGCAATTATGCGATGTGCTCGTTGTCGAATGAAATCAGGTACTGCCCATTGGTCATTTGGTTGAATAGCAATTATTTCTTTCCCAAGCTCAGCAGCCAATTCCAATTCCATTGCCACATGGCCGTCGGCTGGTAGATTCTTGTCGGCCAATACAAATACCTTTGAACACCATAATAGCTGATTGCGAAAGGTATAGAGAAGTTCTTCAGTACTGTGGACGGCTCGTTTTTTCCTCTTAGGAATAGAGTGATCATACACAAGGTTGATGCTTTTTAGTTTAGCAACCAATTCTCTATAGTCACGAGAACTTAAACTCCATGAATGACTGATAAAGATTCGTCGGGCACGGAGCTGCCAACGAATTGAATCTGCTTTTCGATAATTAGTCCTTTGTTCGTAAGTACGAGTTGCAGTTGCTAATCGGTTTAAACGTTTTAAACGCTTTACCCATTTATGTAATAAAATAATAGATATTATTACAAGTATGATTTTAATTATAATTCCTTTCATTTATTTATAAATAATAAACCAAGATAGGCTTGTTAGGGAGTAAAATTAATTAATACCAATTGCAGGGCAATACACTGTAAAATATTTATTTTAATTAAATTCTACTGAACAAACACTTGCTGTTCTTCACGATTACTTGCTTCATGCTCAAAAATTTGATGTCAAGAAGTCATATTTACTCGAATTGTTTCTTGATGTCATTTTCTAGTGACCGAATTGGATTACCATTAGCTAGTGTATAAGTTCGTTTAAAAATTTCTGGCTGAATACCTCGCATAGCTCCTTCTTGCTCAACGATCACCCCGCCATTACTAAACTTCTGCGCGCTAGCAGCTGGGCCCTGGAATGAAAATTTTCCCGGTATATAGATGGCTTGATTTACATCTCTGTCGTCTCGTTTTTTAAACCCATATACATTATCAAAAATAGTTAATTTAGATTTATCTAAATTAACAGAAGTCATCTTCTCCTCGACGAATGCGCGGGTAGAATTATATATATCCTTTAATTTGAGGTCCTGCTGGGCATATGTTAGTACTTCTTTAAGTTGGGATAAAGTAAGCTTATTAGGATTGTGCTGTAATTGATTGACTTTCTGATATAATTTATCCGCTTGTAGATGAGTAACCTCGTTGATAATAATTACGCTTTGCTCGTCACCAGCTGCCGCCTGCCAAGACTGGTCTTTATCATTAAAAAAAATGATACCCCGCTCGCCAATGGGATGACCCTGATAGTCTAAAATAGGTTGTCCTGCTTTAGGTGCTTGCGTTGGGTAGATAAGTGGTTCGCCAGTTATTCCTAATTTTGGAATGAGAATAATAAACTTTTGGGCTGCTGAAATAACTGGAGTACTGTAGTTAGATCCTATTTTTAAGTCTTTGGGATTAATCATACGGATTTTCATTGAGGATTTTGGTGTGAAGGCAACTGGAGTACTTGCAAGGTGAGTAGACCCGGATTTTTTCTCTGTACAAGAAACTATTGTGATTGCGAAAAAGAACAAGTATTTCATGAGTAACGGTAGTTGTTTATAGCGCGATGAGATGAGGGGTCGAATTCATTGAGCTAGTGTGCGAATACCCAATTAATAATTAAGTTACATACTTTAATGTTTAGGAAGTGAAAATAATTACAAACTGCGCGGTGCTTTCATTGCTACGCTTATCGCTTTAGCAATCGGTATACGGACATAGGAAAGAACAACTGCCCACGCCGGGTGCGATAACCACCATCATTGAGTTCTTGAGCAATCTGCTGCAATGTATGCCCCTGCGCATGCAACAGCCCCCCAAGCCGGGCCGCCTGCTGGTTCTGCTGATTGGTACGGGCATTCTCCTGCCGAATATTCAAACTCTTCGCAATAGCCGCCAGGGTCATATTAGCCGGCGTGCCTAGCACCGCGCCCCGCGCCTTCTTAGCCGTGAGCGCATCGATGGTCCGTTTGGAAATCATCTCCCGCTCGTGCTGAGCAATGACCGCGAAGAGGCCCACTGTTAAGGTATTGGCATCCGGCATATCGCAGCAGACAAAATTGACGCCCGAATCACGTAGGGCGAAGATGAAGCCCGCGTTCCGGCTCAACCTATCCAACTTGGCAATGAGTAACGTCGCCCCCGCCGCCCGTGCCGCCGCGATCGCTGCCAGCAGCTGGGGCCGCTGATTCTTCTTTCCGCTTTCCACTTCGACAAACTCTCCCAGCAGCTGGGCCGGGTCGGCAACGAAAGCAGCCACCGCCGCCCGCTGGGCTTCGAGCCCAAGACCGGACTGACCCTGGCGAGCAGTGCTCACGCGGTAGTAGGGGACGTAATAAGTAGGTGCGGGCAGCATAAAACGGGAATTGGTACAAAAGTACCCTGTATAGTGGCGTTTATAACGTTTATTAAACGGACGTTTAACGACTGTGAAATTTGCCAAGTCGGGGGTACTTTTGCCCAAACTCCCCCTTACCCATGAAATCCTACGTCGCTTACCTGCGCGTCTCCACTCAGAAGCAAGGCCAGTCCGGCCTCGGCCTCGAAGCCCAGCGGGCGGCCGTGGGAACCTTCACATCGGCGGCTAATCTGGTGGGGGAGTTTGTCGAAGTCGAATCGGGTAAGCAAAACCAGCGGCCGCAGTTGGCCGCCGCTATGGCGCTGGCCAAGGGGAAGGGGGCGACGCTGCTCATTGCCAAGCTGGATAGGTTAAGCCGCAACGCTGGCTTCATCTTTCAGCTCCGCGATGCGGGGGTAGACTTTGTCTGCTGTGACATGCCCGATGCCAATACCCTTACCGTGGGCATCTTTGCCGTGCTCGCCCAGCATGAGCGCGAAACGATTTCTAAGCGAACCAAGGATGCGTTGGCCGCTAAGCTCGCGCAGGGTGCGCAGCTCGGCACCCCGACTAACCTTACACCAGCGGCTACCCAGAAAGGGCGAGACCAGAGCGTAGTTATAGCGCACGCCAATGAGCACAATGAGCGGGCGGCCGCGCACATCCTGCTGTTGCGGGAGAAGGGGTTCAACTACTCCCAGATTGCGGAGCGGCTCAATGCGCTGCGTTTTGTAACCCGCTATGGCAAGGCGTTTCGCGCCGAGCAGGTCAAGCGCTTATATCTGCGCGCAATAACCCCGTGCTAGTTTTATCGACGCTAGTGTGTGCCGGATAATGGCGCTTTCCCTCGTCATCAAGGAGGGCTTGGCCAACACATAGAGAATAAAACTAGTAGGACCTAGCTTGAGCAGGGCAGCTTAGTCGAAGGCAAAGCCAAGTTCTATATCGCCATTCAGCAAGATAATTGAGGCCATCGGTACCCTTGCTAACTACCCAAAGGTAAGTAGGTAAATAAGTGTCAGACCGTAGGAGCCGCCGGGAGTGGGATACGCAGCCGAACGAAGGTGCCGAACCCAGCCCGGTGACCCAGGTCAAGCGTACCATTCAGCAGCGCTACTCGGTCGCGGATGGTGCGCAGGCCCAGGCCTGCGCTGGTGGTCAGGTCGGGGGTAAAGCCCGCGCCGTTGTCCTCGGCCCGCAGCAGCACAAAGCCGGGCATGGTTTCCAGCTCCAGGCTGGCTTCGGTAGCCCCGTGGGCGTGCTTGACCATGTTGAGGCCCAGCTCCTGCGCCATGCGGTAGAGCGCCAGCTGTAGCAAGAGCGGCAGCGGGGGTAGGTCCCCGTCGAGCAGGACGTGGCAGCTCAGCGGGAGCTGCGGGGTGCTGAGCTGGCGGCAAATATCCTCCAAGGCCGCGGCTAGGCCAAACTCTTCCAGCGTCGTGGGTACCAGCTCGTGGGAGAGAACGCGGGTTTGGCGAATGGCGTCGGCTAGTAGGCGTTCGGCCTCGTGGCGGGCGGCGGCCAGGGCCGGCTCGGCATTCAGCACCGGGGCGTGCAGCATATCCAGCCGCAGCTTGGTGGCGTAGAGCAACTGGCCGATGCCGTTGTGCAGGCCTTCGGCAATGCGCTTGCGCTCGGTTTCCTGGGCCTGCTGCACGGCTTCAAACAGCGCCTGTTGCTGCGTCAGGCGCAGGCGCAGGTTGTCGGCTTCGAGGCGCTGCACCTCACTGATGTCCAGGTCGACGCCTAGCACCCGCAGTGGCTCCCCGGCGGCATCCAGCACCACGGCTGCTTTCACGCGCAACGTTTTTACGGCTTCGCCCACCTGAATGCGCAATGTTTCTTCGAAGTTAGTGTGGCCTTCGCGCAGGCCCTGCACGATGCGCTCGGCCACGGGCCGGTCTTCGGGGATGGCAAAATCGAGGTAGGTAGCCGGCTGGATGGGGCAGTCTGGGGCCAACTCAAACAGCTGGTACATGCCGGCCGACCACTGAAACGCGCCCGTGCTGCGGTCGTAGTCCCAGGAGCCCAGGCTGGCTACCTCCTCCGACTGCTGCAACAAGGTGAAGTTGCGCAGCTGTTCTTCCTCGGCCTGCTTCCGTTTCGTAATGTCCAGGGTGGAGGCCACTACCCCATCGTTGAGCTTCACAAACATGGAGGAAAACCACCGCTTGAAGCCCTCATAGGGGTAATAGTACTCCATTTGCTGCGGCTCGCCGTCTTCCACGGTCGCGCGCATCAGCTCAAACAAACCGTTGGCTTTAATACCCGGATACTCCTGCGCATAGTACTTGCCCACCAGGTCGGTACGGCCGGTGGTGCGTTCCAACTCCCGGTTGACGAATACCAAACGAAAATCCTCGATGTCGCCGCTCGCATCGCGCACGGCCTCCTGCACCGCCATGCCAATGAGGCTGGTATCAAAGATGGATTGCAGCAAGTCATGGCCTTGGCGCACCTCTTGCTCCATCTGCTTGCGGGACGTGATGTCGAGCGAGGCCGAGATAAGGCCATCGCCGAGGCGGGTGTAGAGCACATCAAACCATACCGTGCGCGCCCCAAACGCGTGGTGCAGCTCCAGGCGCTGGGGCTGGCCGGTGTCAATCACCTGCGTCATGGTGTGCCACACCGGCAGCGCTTGCAGGCCCGGCAGTTGGACCGACATGAGCTGGCCCGGCGTGTTGTCGAGCAGCTCCATTTGGTTGACCGATGCCTGATTGACGGTTACTGCCCGTAGGTCTACGAGCTGACCCTGGTCGTCGCGCACGGCCTCGTAGTAACCCAGTTGGAGGGGCACGGCCTCAAAAATGGTGTGCAGGCGCTCGTGGCTGGCTTGCAGCGCCTGGGTGCGCTCAGCTACCTGCTGCTCCAGCGAGGCCAGCAGCACCCGGAGCTGCTCCTCGGCCTGCTTGCGCTCGCTGATGTCGATGATAAACTCTACGCACTCCGCCGTCGTGCCCTCGCCCCGGAGCCGGGTAGGCGCGCAGAGTGCCCACCAGCGCGAGCCGTCCGGGCGCAGCACCTGCTTTTCGTAGGGCGCGGTTTCGCCCCGCTCGGCCACCTCTCCAATGGCGCGGGCGGTTACGTCCGCAAACTCGGGGGGCGTCAGCACACTCGTGGGCAGGGCGAGCAGCTGCTCGCGGCTATAGCCACTCAGGCGCGCAAACGCCGGGTTGGCATTCGTCATGCGCCCCTCTGCGGTGAAGAAGAGCACGCCCACGGTGTCGATGGCAAACGCTTTTTGCAACAGGGCTTCCGAGGCGCGCAGGTCTTCTTCGGCGCGGGCGCGCTCCAGGCGCGGAAAAATGTGGCTCGCCAGTTCGCGGAACAACTCGATTTCATCTTCGCGCCAGTCGCGCGCCTGCGCATCGTAGGCGGTGAGACAATGCTGCCACTCGCCCGCGTGGTGAAAGGGTACCACCACCCAGGCCTGAATCTGCCGGGCGGCGTATAGCGCCGCGTCCGTGCGCGGGTCGGTTTGCGTGTCGCGCACCACGAACAGCTCACCGGCGTGGGCCAAGCGTTGAAATTCGGGCGTGAGGTATTCTTCGAAACGGTAACTGTTGCCGGCCAGGGACAGCACCCCGGTTTGCATCCAACCGTGGCTTACCGTTATCTGTCCCCGCGCCTCGTCCACGTCGTTGAAAACGACCGCGACGACCTTTAGGTAAGCGCCTATTTTTGCGCTCACGCTTTGCATAATGTCGTCGACGGTGGCTGAGCGGGTGAACTCGTTGGTGAGGTCGGCCAGAAACGCCTGATTCGCTTCGCGGCGTTTGCGCGCGGTAACATCCTGAAAGACGGCCGCCACCCGATTGCCCGCTTCGCCTACTTTGAAGGTGTAGGAGTCCACCCAAATCCCGGCCATAGCGGAAAACTGCTCGGTGCGCTCGCTCACGCCAGTGCGGGCTACGCGGCCGCACAGCTCATACCAGTGCGCCTCGTAGGTGCTCAGCTCGCGCAGGCTTTTCCCGCGCCGCGCGCCGCCGCTCAGGCGGATGGCGGCCGGGTTCGCCTCCAAAAAAAGGACGTCCGTCACCGCGCCGCGCTCGTCAAACAGCACTTCCAGCAGGTAGTAGCCTTCGTCGATGGAGTTGAAGAGCGTGCGGTACTTTTCTTCCGATTCGCGCAGGGCTTCGGCCGCCCGTTTGCGTTCGGTGATGTTTTGAGCGATACCGACAAAGCGCCACTCGCCGCCGGCGGTATGCTGGATGAAGGCGGCTTGCGAGTGAAACCAGACCACTTCGCCGTTGGCCGGATTAACCAGCCGGTATTCCGAGGCATAGCTGCCGCGCGAGTCAATTGCGCCGTTAATTAAGTCCACCGTCGGCTGCAAGTCGTCGGGGTGGATTAACTCGAACGTGCTGTCGATGTGGTCGGGCAGGGGAAACCCCATCACGAGGTCGACGTTCTCCGACAAGTCCAGCGCGCGCGTCGCCGGGTTCATCTCAAACGAGAAGATGCGCCCGACATCCATCGCCAGTTGCAGCCGCTCGTGCGCTTTTTCCAGCGCCATTTTCGCCTGCTTGCGCTCCGTAATGTCGTTGTACACGATGGCGACCAGCGTGCTGCCGGCCTCCCCTACCCGCGAGGCATCGACCTCGTACCAGCGTTGGGTGGCTGCCGACCAATCCTCGAAGTGCGCGGGCTCGCCGCTCTGCACCACGCGGGCGTAGCGCTGGACCCACTTCAGCTCAAAGTTGGGCAGCATTTCCCGCACGCGCTGGCCAATCAGCGCCCGCACCCCGTCAATGCGGTCCTGCGCGGGATTGGCATCCCGGATGATGATATCTTCGGCCTCGCCCTGCGCGTCGAACTGGATGTCGAGCAAGCTAAAGCCTTCATTGATAGAATTGAAGATGGCGCGGTATTTAGCCTCGCTTTCCCGCAAGGCTTTTTCGGCGCGGGCCCGCTCCACGGCGGCCCAGGTGCGCTCGGCCACGTCTTCCACCAGCCGCACTTCGTCCACGGTCCAGGCGCGGGGCGTCAGGCAGTGTACGGCCAGCGTAGCCACCCACTGCCCCTGCTTGAGGAGCGGCACCGTAATGTAGGCCCCAATGCGCGCCTGCCGCAGCACCTGGCGCTCGGCCTCGGTGTTCGCCGCCTCGGTCTCGGTGTCGCTCACCACCTGCACGATGCCCGCTCGGTGAGTAGCCGTGAGTTTCTCGCCGAAGTCCACCGACCGAAAGCGGCCCGTCATGGCGGGCAAGCCGTTGCCGTAGCCCTGGCTGATGACCACGTCGTCACCCTGCGTTTCGCCGTAGTGCACCTGGTTGGCCCGCAGGTATTGGCCGAGTAGGCGCGCCGCGGCCTCCTGCACCTGCGTGGCCTCGGGCAGGGGGCGCAGCTCATCGCCGAGTTGCACCAGAAACGCCTGCCGGTCCTGGCTGCTGCGCAAGGCCGCCTCGGTCTGGCGGCGCGCACTGCTATCGGTTAGCAACAGGGCTACCTGGTGGCTGCCGGGCGGGCCGGTGGGCAGGGCCTGCACCTCGTACCAGTAGCCCCTCCCGAACGGATTTTGCTGCTCGAAGTGCGCCGCCTGCCCGGTGCGCACGACCTGGCCGAGCCGCTCGTACCAGGTGGATTCGGGGGCCGGGGCCAGCTCGCGCAGGGTACGCCCCACCGCGTTGCGCAACGTGGATTGCTGCTCAAACGCCGCATTCACTTCTACCAAGCGGTAGTCTACCGCCGTGCCGAGCTCGTCAAACACCACCTCCCCCACGCAGAAGGCGTGCGGCAACTGGTGGAGGATGGCTTGGTAGTAGTTAGTAGAGGCCGGGGCCATACTGTCCAGTTTATCAGGAGAATCTGAGGAAGAAGTAGCCGAGGTGGGCATCGCAAGCAGGCACGTAGTTAGGCGTAAGGGAAAGCCCTGGCCTGAGCGGTTAGGGCTTTCCCGGAGCTACTCAGTACGTAGCCAGACGTAAGCGACCTTCTAGAAGAGGTGTTAGTCAGAACAGGGCGAAGCCAGCGCACTAAGGCAGGCACGGGCAAGTGGTCAACGCAAGCCAGTGAGTTTTATACGCCGCTTGGAGTATGAGAGCTAGGCCAACTACGACTACCCGGTGAGGGAATGAGCGGATGCTGAAAATAAGTCAGTTAGTATCTCCCTGGGGGATAGCAGAAGAGATTACTGCTACGGTTGAGCTGTTTTTTATTGGCGTCAAATAGCCGCATTGTTCTGCTTAACTCGCTTATGAACAGTGTCGTACGGACTGTTTCAGTCACCCTCTCGACGCAACGTTTGGTGCTTGTAGGTAGCGCCTCAAGCGGATAGACACTTCCGGTTCAACTCATTTTCCTCGTTTATCCTTCCCCTCCTTTTCGAACTCTTATGATACTTCGTCTCGACGAGTTGGCTCTGGACCTGCCAATTCCCAAACACCCTCCGGCCAACGCCGCCGCCGCAATTCAGGAACTGCTGGGCGGCAAATTTGGGGAGATGAGCACGCTGATGAATTACACGTTCCAGTCGTTCAACTTCCGGGACCGTGACCGACTTCGCCCATTCTATGCCCTCACTTCAGCCATTGCGGCCGAAGAGTACTCGCACATCGAGGCCGTGAGCTACGTCATCAACCTGCTGCTGACCGGCATAACTGAGCGCGGCACCGACTCCAAACCCGGCCCGCTCGCCGACACCGTGGATGCGCGCAATTCGTGCCACTTCCTAACTAGCGGCCAGGCCGCGCCGCCCTTCGACTCGATGGGCAACCCTTAGACGGGCCAGTATGTGACCAGCGGCGGCAACCTGCTCCGCGACCTGCTGCACAACTTCTTCCTCGAATGTGGGGCGCGGGCCAACAAGATTCAGGCCTACGAGCAGGTGACCGAGCCCTGCGCCCGCACCATGATTGGCTACCTGCTGGTGCGGGGCGGCCAGCACGTGTACGCTTACGCGAAGGCGCTGGAAGTCATTACGGGCGTTGATGTGAAGAAAATCATGCCCGTGCCGCCGCTCTCCAACTCCAAATTTCCCGAGGCGGTGAAGTTCATGGAGCACGGGCTGCACCGCGAGTTATATACTTTCTCGCCCAATGCCTACGCGGAGGCCAGCCTCATCTGGAATGGCAAGCACCCCGAAGACGGCTCCGAACTGACCGTAGTGCAGGGTGCTATCAAAGGCGTGCCCTACTCGGTACTGGAAGAAGAGCCGCAACTCAACTCGCCCAGCGAGTTGGACTTCGACCCCGAAATGTTCCAGGACATTGCCAAGAAGCTGGGCCTTTCCGATGAGTGGAAGCAGCGCCACGGCTAAGCATCCATTTTTAAGTGCTAAGAACGAAGTAGAAATGGCCTTGGTTAAAAGGTTGGTCCGAAAGTCGCCTTTGCCAGCTAGCAAGGCCAGTCTGCGTACCGGAAAGTTATTTGTAGCGCGTTAACGGTATTCTGATTACGTAAACCTATTTCGGGTACCGCTTTTCTCGGGTTACTGGCAGATAGCAGTAGGGGTGACCACTGGTATCCGAAAAGGGCCGTTTTCGTGCTCTTATGGACGTTTTTTACGTCCACGCATGGGCCAAATGCGACTTCTGTACCAAACTTTTAACCAAGGCCCAGATTGCTGAGAAGCTCAATGCCCTGCGCTTTGTGACCCGCTACGGTAAGCCCTTTCGAGCCGAGCAGGTCAAGCGCCTCTACCTACGCGCCAGCGTCCCCGCTCCTGGTTAGGCCCTCCAGGGGCTGGCCAGTTCGGTTGGTTCCTGGCTACCTGACCTACAAGCCAGTAGTTACTGGGTGGCCCTAGCCGGCCGACGGGCACTAAAAGCGAGTACCTTGCGCTAACCCTAGCGAGACGTTCCGCTGGGGTTAGCGCGCAGACTCCGAAACAAGCTGACCGTCTCCGCCGGGAAATTATGGCTATTCGCCGGACCTTGGCGGCGGAGAAGCGCAAGTTTGGCGGCTATGATGATAGCTGGGGCTTGCGCTACCTGCCCACCCGCTACTACGTGCAGCTCGCTGATTTTGCGGGCGGGCTGACCTACCTGCGCTGGTTTTGGCGCAACTTTCCCACTGACGGGGGCTTCGCCGACTTCCTCTTCGAGGCCACCATCATCCTGTTCAAGCGGGGGAAGCTGAAGGAGGCTTCCCGCCAGGCAACGGCGACCTATCGGGCCGACAGGCAGTTGCTCGCCCACTTTCTCGGTCAGCCCGCCCCGCCCGCGGAAGCCTGGGAAAACGCGCCGCTGGCCGCCGAGGCGTATGCGCGCTACTTTGCCACGCTGGGTAGCCCCCATACCCTGCTGGATGTGACCGAGTGGGTAGGCAAGTTGACGAGCAGTGAGGCGTTTCTCGCCAGCGCGCAGCAGTTCCGCGACCTGCACCGGCAGTTGCACGGCAAACAAGACCGAGAAAAGCGCGGGTACTTGCTGGCGCAGTTGTATCCCCGGGCCCCGACACCGCTTGACGGGTACGCCAGTAACTCGTGACTCACTGGCGTGGTCTACGGTAGCTTCTCCCTCGCGAGTAAACGGGTGCAAAAACCTAGGTTCATTGACTGGTTGAGTTCGATTTTTGGCGGTGGTCTCAACCTTGGTGATGAGCCTTTTTTATTCCCAGAGTTAAAAATGCTCTGGTAGCGCCTGGGACAAAGAATCTGACAATCCTGAAAATTGCTTATCACTATGCTTAAGACTACCACCCGATTTTTAACTCTTATCGTACCTAAAGTCTCCGGCGTCGAGTTGTCAAACGCACTCCTGGTAAGTAATTCTTATTAGTCGTTGCGCTAGTAGCATCATTAAGATTTTCTCTACTTACAACTGGTTCACTTGGATGGGAAGCGTACATACACGCAGGCCCACTGTGGGCGTGGCAGCGCACGAGCCGAGGCAGCCAATTGGCCGAGGTAGGCGGAGCGCACTTTTGCGTGTCTTACCCCGCCTAAATCAGTACTTAACGGGGGCCGCCAGCGCCCGCAGCATCGGACCTTTGCCGTGGTAGCTAGCGGTAGCCGCAGCTGGCTGCCCGCCGGTTTTTGGGGGTTTGCGGGCCGCGTTGCGTATGCTCATTATCCACCACGAAGTACTGTCCGATGCCTACCTGCTCGTGGTGGCTCCCGACCCAGCTACCACTTCGGAACTGGAACTAGCCCAGCACCTAAGCGCTGCGGCGCAGAGCGGCAAGCCGGCCGTGTGGGTCGACTGCCGGCTGCTCACTACCGTGTCTCCCACAGCGGCCCGGCTGTTGGCAGCCTGTCATTACCGTTTGCAGCAGCGAGGGGCCGAGCTGGTTCTCGGTCGGGTGTCGGCGCAACTGGCGCGAACGCTACAGCCCCACTACTCTAGTTCTAGCACCGCTTGATGCCTGGCGGCCACTACGGGCAGGCAGGCACCTCCCGACTGCCCGTAGTGGCCGCATTTCCCACCCTACCTACTTCCGATGGCTTCCCACTTTCAGCCTTACTCTAGCAGGCTTACGTCCGCGCAAAAAAAAACAGTATTGGTACCCAGCGCCGCTACCCGGCCGAGCGCCTGCTTGACCAGCAAGCTGTTTCCCCGGCACCCGATGCCGAAACCCTTACGCATTTGCCGTACTACGTGAGCGGCAAGAGTACGCGGAGCCAGCTTACTAGCCAGCTACTCGACTGCCAGGCGCGCTGCTAGCCAGTGCGGCCCCAAGTGGCTGGTACTGGAGACGCTTCAGGTGTTTGTAGCCGCAACTGAGCCGGGCGTTTACCACAACTAAAACAGTTTTTTATAACCGGAATAAAGGCAGCTACGTGGGCTAGCGCTGCTACTTGGCCGACAAGCAGGTAAGCGGCTACCCGTTGAGCAGACGCGAAATACTAAGCTGAACGCCAGCTATAAAACCAGCGGATTTCGTGGGCGAGTTTTGCTAACTAAATTAAATTCCTCGCCGTAAGCACCCAATAGCTTAATGCATAATGCATTAATTTTCATCATATAAGCACAACCATTATCATGACATTTGGTGATTCTTTTGTACCTACGGCGGGGGAAGTGGGCATCCTACCCATGGTGACTTACTTTCTCATGGCCATTGCGGCTTATGCTTTTTTAGGGAACGTTATTTTCAGCCTGGCTACTCGCGGCAGCGTGGCGCCCGAGCACCGCATCTCGCGGGTGTACGGGGCCATTATTGCGGCCGTGGCGGGGGTATCGTACTTCCTAATCACGCACTTCTACCATGAGATGCTGCACGGCCTCAGCGGGCTGCACTCGCCCGAGGAGCGGGCGGCGCTTATCCGCCGCAGCTACCAAGCCATCGGGCAGTACCGCTACATGGACTGGGCCATCACCACGCCGCTGCTGCTGCTCAAGGCTACGTCCATGCTGCGCATCAAGTACGAGGAAGCTACCAAGGCTATTACGGTGCTGCTGCTAGCCGACTTCTTCATGGTAATTACCGGCTACATCGGTGAGCAGCAGCTCACGGCCACGGGCGAAATCATCGAAAGCAGCAAGCTGCTGTGGGGCGCCATCTCGACGGTGGGCTACGTGGTGGCCGTGGTGACGCTCTATGGACTGTATAAGCGCTTTGCGGAGCGCGGCAACGATACCGAGCGCTGGGGTTTCCGGGCTATTGGCTACACCACCCTCACGACCTGGGGCGTGTACCCAATTGGCTATATGCTGACGCTCACCAGCATCAACCTCAACTACGTGCACATTGCCTTCAGTATCTTCGACATCATCAACAAAGTAGGTGTGTCGCTGATTGCCTACCTCGTGGCAAAGGAGCTGCTCGATGCCCGGCTCAACGAGAAGAAAATCCTGGATGGCTACACTGTGGGCTAATACCCTGCCGGCCCTCGGGCCCAAGCGCTACTCCTACGGGGTGGTGCTGGCGACTGTCGGCCTAGCGCTGCTGGCCCCGGCTGCGGCGGGTTGGGTACTGGGCCCGGTGCTGCTGCTGGGGCTGGTGGTGCTGGGCGTGGCCCATGGCGCCTGCGACCAGTTTGTGGTGCCGGTTACTCACCCAGCCCTGGCCCGCCACCGGGGACGCTATTGGGTGGTATTTCTAGGGGGCTACCTGGGTCTGGCGGCCGTCGTGGGGGCGCTGTGGTGGTGGCGGCCGGGGCTCGCGGTAGCTTTCTTCTTTGTTTTGTCGGCCTGGCACTGGGGCTCGGGCGATGCGCCTGCGGCGGCTCGTTACCGAGCGCAGTGGCTGGTTCACAGTTGCTTGCGCGGCGGCCTGCTCTTCGCCGCGCCGTTGCTAATGTGGCCCCACGAAACGCGGGAGCTGATAAACGGCCTGCTGACGCTGGCCGGGGCCGTGCCCGTGAGCGCGGCAGCCATCGCCACGGTCGGGCGGCTGCTGTGGCCGGTGGTGCTGATGGGCCAGTTAGCGCTGTGGGGCAGCTACGCCAGTACTGGGCAACTAGCCCTGGCCCACACCGATGCCCTCGAAAACCTGCTGTTACTGGTCCTACTGGCGGTGCTGCCGCCAGTGCTGTCGGGCAGCGTCTACTTCGTGTTCTGGCATAGCTTGCAGCACATACTGCGCATGAATGCCGTGATGGGCCGGCCTACCGCCAGCGGCTGGGCCACGCTGGGGCGCGAGCTAGGCTTTTTTCTGCGGCGCGCGGCTCCGCTACTGGCGGTGAGTGTGGCCGCGCTGGCAATACTCTACAGTCTGCCGGGACTACGGGCGGCAGGCACGCCGGTGTTCATCAGCCTAGCCCTGCTGGTGGCTTCCGTTGTGACCCTACCCCATGCCGTGCTCGTGACGCTGGCCCTGGACGCGGCTAGGTGGCGCCCAAAATAGCCGGCACCAGGGTGCCGGCCGCTTCGCCCTGTTGCCACGGCAACTGTTTCTACCGCTGGGTTTGCAGGCCAGTGACAGGGAATTGAGCAGCGCCCTAGCGCTGCTGACCCCCTGGCTACCGACTAGCTATTACGCACTGATTTTATACGTAGCCCTGCGTGGACGGGCACGCACCTTGGCTCCGTAAAAACCTGTAAATGCGCGGATAAGGTCGCTTTTCGAGTAGCTGCTAGCCGCGCTGCCCGCGTTATAGACACCTCTTTTTTATCCCTTTTTACTTTCTCAGCAAGATGGCAACCAACGGAAACAACGAGCGCAGCAGCAACCAGGCAAACGCTGCCTAGGAGCACTACGAAGGGGGCGTTACGCCCAGTCAGGACGAGCAGGCCAAGCACGAAAAGCACGTCGAAGCGGGCAAGAAAGGTGGGCAGGCTAGCAAGAAAGAAGCCGAGAAAAACAAGAAGTAATGCTGGCTTCGCGAGCTGGCGCTACCGTTCAGGCTCCTGGAAGTTAACTTCCAAGAGCCTTTTTTAGGCCTGAACTAAATACCTGAACGTATGCGGCAGCTGCGCGGCCCCGACCCACACCTGTTTCCCGCCCACCTGAGCCTAGAGGATGCTCGACACACGTTCACGCCCGGCGCGATAACGGCCGTGTTGAAGGCAAAGAAAGCAGGCCGTGGGCCAGCACCAGCTGGCGCATGCGCAGGGAGGTGACGTTCGTATCCGACGTTTGGGCCGTCATGCCAACGACGAAGGCGAAGTAGGCAAAATTCCAGTACGTAGTCGGCGGGGCGTCCGGGAAGTCCAGCCCGCCGAGCTTATCGGGCGCGAGGGTAGCTTTATCCTCGCTGTAGTAGAGGTGGGCGTAGCGCAGGGTGAACAGCGTGTGCAGCAGCAGCCACAAGCTGGCCACCGCTCCCACCGACACCAGCAGGTGCGCCCGCGGCAGGTGCGGCAGGCCACTGAGCAGCACGCCGACGGCCAGCAGGCTGGCCATGGCCCCGAGCAGGCTGGCCACAAACATCCAGGTGCGGCCGGGGTCTTGGTGCGTCGCTACGCGCCGGATGTGGGCGGCATCGGCCGTGGCAATCGTGCCCCAGGTCAGGCCCAGCACGCCCGCGCAAAAGCCGTCCCAGGCGGCTAGGCAGCGGGTGCCGCGCAGAAAATCGGCCGGGGCCAGCCAGGCGCAGAGGCCCCCTAGGGCCAGGGCTAGCCCTAGCCGGGGTAGGGCCGGTAAGTTGGCCAGCCACAGCAGGTAGTGCAGCCGGCGCGCCGGGGCCGAGTGGAGAGTAGCCATGAGCAGCTGGGAGTGAGGTAGCCAAGCCGTCGGGGCCAGGCAGGTTGATTTGCCAAGCCGCCCGTGCTTACGTACTGGCCAGCAAATCGAAGTACTCGTCGTCCTCGCTTTTGCCGCCGTAGCCTTTGCCCACGGTCTTATAAGTTTCGACAAACTCGATGGTGTGAATCCACTTCACCATCTTGTAGCCGAGCTGGTCTTCGATGCGCAGGCGCAGGGGCGCCCCGTGCTTGGGCGGCAGGGGGTTCTCATTCATTTCCCAGGCCAGCAGGCAGCCGGGGTGGTGGCAGTTGGCGAGGCTGAGCGTGTCGTAGTACTGGCCGCCGTACAGCCCCTCGCCATACGAGTAGAAGACTACCGTGTGGGCCGTCGCCTGCGGCCGCACCAGCTCGAGGAGCTGGCGCATGGGCAGGCCGCCCCACTCGGCAATGCTGGTCCAGCCCTGGATGCAGTGGTGCATGGTAATGGTTTGCGCGTGGCCCAGGCGTCGGAGGTCGGCCAGCGACAGCTCCACGGGGTTATCAACCAGGCCTTTCACGGTGAGCTTATAGTTCTGGAAATTAGTGGCTAGCTGCTGCTGCCACGCGTCCGAAGTCGGGATTTTGCCATTGACCCAAAAGTAGGGCGAGATATCCTTTTTCTGGAAATAAGGCCTAGGCCGCAGCCGGTTAAGCGTGTAGTACCAGAGCCGGCCGTTGAGGGCGGCGTCGGCGCGCTGGAGCGTGCGCGGCTTGTTCCACGACGCCCACTGCGCAGCCACGCAGGCGGCTACCGTGCCCAGCACGATGGCCAAGGCGATGTAGAGCCCGGCCGGGTTGCGCGTGTCGGTGCCGGTCGTGATATGGTTGAGGTTGTGCGTCAGCCCCGTCAGGGCCACCAGCGTGACGTGGATAATGATGAACCCCACGAAGGCCAGCATCACCAGAAAATGCACCGAGCGCGCCCCCTGCCGGCTGCCAAACCCCAGGATGCGCGGAAACCAGTGAAACCGGTTTTCGATGGCCGGCGACATGGCTACCCCCGTCAGCATGGACAGCGGGGCCAGGATGAAAATCACCCCAAAGTACGAGAGCTGCTGGATGGCATTGTAGCGGTAAAAACCGTCGGGCTCGATGGGAAAGTGAAACGTGGCGTAGTGCACGAAAACATTCCAAGCATCGGGCAGAATGTGCCAGGAGGTGGGCACCAGCCGCCGCCACTGGTTGGTACAAAACAGCAGCACCACGAATACCGCGCCGTTGAGCACGAAAAACGGCACCGTCAGGAAGTGCCAGCTGCGGGCCACGCCCACCGTGTGCCGGTAGCCGGGCAGGCCCCAGGCCGGGCTCAGGTAGCGGGCATCTTCCTTGGAGGTGTAGGTGGGGCTGTCGGGCACGCGCGTGGGCGTAAAGCGGGCCCACTCGGTGCCGGGCGTGCTGTCGCGGTTCCAGTACAGGCGCGGGTGGTCGGCCAGGATGGATAAGCCGCTGCGAATGAGCAGCATCAGGAAAAAGAAGCTCACCCAGTGGCTCACGCTCACCCACCACGGAAAGCCCCTAGGGTCGGCTGGCGTGAGCGGCGGCAGGTGGGCCGAGGGGTCGGGCGGCAGGCCAAACACCAGGAATTGAAACCAGGCCCCGCCCACCGTGCTGAGCAGCAGCAGCCCGAGGGCCAGCCACGTGCCCGGCGAGAGGCCGATGTATTGGCGGCGGTCGGCTGGGGCATGAATGGCCCGCTCGGCCGGCGTAAAGTGGGTAAACATCGGCGGCCGAGGCTACAAGTGGTCGAGGCGGCCACCATCCACGCGCAACTCCGCGCCCTGCACGAAGGCCGCGTCGTCGGAGGCCAGGTAGGCGATGGCGGCGGCCAGGTCGTCGGGCTTGCCCACGTCGCTGGGATTGATTTTCTCCACGCCCGACTTCACGTTGGGGTTGTTCCAGAGCATGGGCGTATCCACGGCTCCCGGCAAAATAGCGTTGATGCGCAGGCCTTTGGGCTTGCCCTCAATGGCGGCCGAGCGCGTGAGCGAGCACACCGCCGCCTTGGCCGCCGCGTAGGGCGCTACCAGCGCCTCGGTTTCGATGGCGTGGATGCTGGCCACGTTGACGATGGCCCCGCCCGGCTTCATGTGTAGAAATCCCTGCTTGATGAAGTAGAAGCTACCCAGCAGGTCTACACTCAGCACCCGCAGCCAGTCGTCGCCGGTGAGCTGCTCCAAGGGCGTGAACTGCATCAGCCCCGCGTTATTGACAATGACATCCAGGCGGCCAAACTTGTCGAGCGCGGCCTTCACAGTGGCTTCCACCTCGTCTTCCTTAGCTACGTTGCAGAGGCTGGGCAGCACCTCGGGCGCGCCGGCTTTTTGTACCTCCGGCACGGCCTGGTTGAGGTGGTCCTGGTTGAGGTCGACCAGCACAATGCGGGCGCCTTCCGAAGCCAGGCGCTTGGCGGTAGCCAGGCCAATACCGCTGGCCCCGCCGGTTACGAGGGCTACTTTGTCTTGAAATCTCATGGGTAATACCTACTAGGTTGTTAGTTCACAGCATCTTATTTGAATTAGCCACCAAGGGCCAGGTAATCAGCCGCTTTACGCCCCCGCATTAGCCGTCGCCGTGGAGGTGTTAGCGTGGTTTTGCCGGGCCACGTCTTTCTGCTGCTGGGCGTGGTCGGTGTCGCTGTCCTGCGGCAGCACCAGCGGAATCTGCAGGCACAGGCTTTGGGCGGGCAGCACCTGCTGCCAATCGGCGATGAGCTGCTTATAAGCCGTGCCCACGGGCCGGATGTTGCGCTCCAGGTCGTAGAGCCCTAGGGGGTTGACGGTGCCCTTGTTGTCGCGCAGGGCCGAGTCCCAGTCCACCTGGTCGGTGAGCGAGTACCAGGTGAAGCCGATGATGGGCACCCCGTCGTTGCGCACGCGCAGCACGTTGGCCCATTCCTTCTTGAGCCAAAGCACAGCCTCGTTGCCCCGAGGGCCCTGGGCCAGGTTGGTTTCGGTGTGCATCACGGGCAGGCGGTAGCGGTCGTGGTACTGCTTGGTAATGGCGTAGTAGCCAAATATTTCGCCCGAGGCTTCGGTATTGCCATCATCGTGCACACTGTGCTCGTTGGTCTGGTAGTAGTCGTTGCCCATGATACACAAGTGCTTCAGGTTATTATTCAGGAAGAAGTGGTACTCGTCGTGAGTCATGCCGTTGCCCATGAGGTACTCGTACATCTCCGAGTCCACGCGCCGGCCGTAGTTGAGGTCCAGCGAGAGAAAGCGCCGCGCGTTCATCACCTGGGCGGGCTTGATGGCGGCCGGGTCGTCGGCGTGGAAGTACTCGCTGCTCTCGCTCTGGATAAAGAGCGCGTCGGGCCGCACCGCCACGATGGCGTGCATGGCCAGCACGTTGGCTTTGACGAGGTGCTTGAGGGCCGTCACAAAGCCTTTATCGCTGGCCAGCTGCTCGTTCCACCACCCATAGAGGCCCGAAAACTTGGCGCAGACGTACATCTCATTCACCGGCGTGTAGAGCTGCACCCACGGAAAGCGCTTCGCAAAATCGCCCGCGTACTGCGCGAAGAGCTTGGGGAAATCCGGATTTTGAAAATTGCCCACCCAGTCGGGCACCCCAAAGTGGCACAAATCCACGATGGGCATGAGGTTGCGCCGATGTAAGTCGTTAAACGTCTCATCGGCAAAGCTCCAGTCGTACTTCCCGACCCCCAGCCAAGTGGTGTGAATAGGCGGCCCATAGCGCAGGAAGCTGATGCCCAACTCCTGCACCAGGTCAAAGTCCTTTTTCCAGAATTTATAGTGGCCGCATTTTTCCAGCTCGTCCTGGCGCACTTTGCCATTTTGGATGGTGGGGTAGCTGTTTTCGATGCCGGTTGCAAAGAGAAATTGGGGGGCAGCCATAGCGGGAAATACCTGAAGAATAAAGCCTAGCTAGCGCCTGGGAACGTGGCGGCTAGCCTGGGTAGGGTGAGAAACTATAGTTCTGGTTTTATAAAAATACCAAGCAACGCCTGGTGCAGACAGAACGTAAGACCGGCAAGTAGGTTACGAGAAAAAATCCGTTTTTATTCTGTCTGTCAATAATAAGCAGGAGCCTATTCACCGCCTAACTTAGGCTGTTTTAGTACTGACAAGCTGCGCAATAAATTAAATTATACCTGGCTTTTATTGCTGCTATTTTTTTACTTATGAGCTCTTTTCCCCTTCCTGCCGCTCAGGTCGGCACACCGACTGCCACGCCCTTCGGCACCACCCGCGAAGGCACGCCCATCGAGCTGTTCACGCTGCAAAATGCCCAGGGTATGCGCGCTACCGTCAGCACCCTGGGCGGCACGCTCACCAGCCTGCACGTGCCCGACCGGCACGGCCACCTGGCCAATGTGGTGCTGGGCTTCGACAGCGTAGCCGGCTACACCAGCGACGTGTTTCGGCACGAGAACCCTTACTTCGGGGCGCTCATCGGACGCTACGGCAACCGCCTTGCGCGGGGCCGCTTTACGCTCGATGGCCAGGCGTATCAGCTGCCTATCAACGACCCGCCCAACTCGCTGCACGGCGGCACCGTTGGCTTCAACCGCCGGGTGTGGGCCGCTACCCCCGGCACGGCAGCCGAGGGCCCCACGCTGACGCTGCGCTACCACAGCCCCGCCGGCGAAGAAGGCTACCCCGGCAACCTCGACGTGCAGGTGGTCTACACCCTCACCGAGGCCAACGCGCTGCGCCTGGCGTACACCGCCACCACCGACCAGCCCACGGTGCTCAACCTTACCAACCACAGCTACTTCAACCTCCACTACGGCCCAGGCCAGGATATTCTGGGCCACGAGCTGACGCTGCACGCCGAGCGCTACACCCCGATTGATGCTACCCAGATTCCGACCGGCGTGCTGCAATCTGTGGCCGGCACCCCGTTTGATTTCCGCCAGCCGCACCCCATCGGCGCGCGCATCGGGCAGGTGCCGGGCGGCTACGACCACAACTGGGTGCTGGCTGACCAGCCGCGCCCGACCCTGGCGCTGGCCGTGACGGTGCACGAGCCCACCTCGGGCCGCACCCTCGACGTGTACACCGACCAGCCGGGCATGCAGTGCTACACGGGCAACTTGCTGAAAGGCAACCTGCGCGGCCACGGCGGCGTGGCCTACGGGCCGCACTACGGCCTGGTGCTCGAAACTCAGCACTTCCCCGACTCGCCTAATCACCCCGCCTTCCCAAGCACCGTGCTGCGGCCGGGCGAGCAGTTTCACTCCGCTACGGAGTACCGCTTTGGGGTGCGGCAATAATCAGAGATAATACCTTGGTATTAACTATATTATAAATCATTTAAACAGTATGACAGACCCGAATATTCCCGTTTCGGCGCAGCCGCGCGTGGTCGTGGTGGGCTGCGGCTTTGGGGGGCTGCGGCTGGCGCAAAAGCTGGCCGACGCGCCCGTGCAGGTGGTGCTGCTCGACCGCAACAACTACCACACCTTTCAGCCGTTGCTCTACCAGGTCGCGACCGGGGCGCTGGAGGCCGAGAGCATCGCGCACCCCGTGCGCGAGATATTCGCCAAGCAGCGCAACTCCACCTACCGCCTCTGCGAGGTGCAGCACCTCGACCACCAGCGCAAGGCCCTGAAAACCAGTATTGGCGAAATCAGCTACGACTACCTGGTGCTGGCCAGCGGCTCGACGACCAACTTCTTTGGCAACGCCAGCGCGGCTAAGAACTCGATGCAGAACAAGAGCGTGCCCGATGCGCTGGCCCTGCGCAACCTGCTCTTCCGCAACCTCGAACAAGCAGTGCTCGAAACCGACCCTGCCCGGCGGCAGGCCTTGCTGACTATCGTGGT
>Ga0160429_1000487_pt1 | contig 35400 bp, 22 predicted proteins | sample SolpanmetagenomR_FD_108199 | JGI IMG/M metagenome (GOLD analysis project Ga0160429, IMG submission 108199) | Solar panel surface microbial communities from Lawrence Berkeley National Laboratory, California, USA - R | ecosystem: Engineered > Built environment > Solar panel > Unclassified ... | reverse complement strand
TGCGGTACTGCCATTTGCGGGGGGAGTGCCATTGCAGCAGTGGGGCCGGTGCTACGCGCCAAAGACGAAGAGATGTCGGTGGCCCTGGGTACGGTGTTCGTGCTCAATGCGGTGGCGCTGTTTGCTTTCCCGGCCATCGGCCACGCCCTGGCCATGACCCAAAACCAGTTTGGCCTGTGGTGCGCCATTGCCATCCACGACACCTCGTCGGTGGTAGGGGCAGCTAAGGGCTACGGCGACGAGGCCCTACAGGTAGCCACCACCGTAAAGCTGGCCCGTGCCCTCTGGATTGTTCCGGTGTCGGTGGGTACGGCCTTGTTTTTCAGGCAGAAGGGCATCAAAATCACCGTGCCCTACTTCATTTTTGGCTTTATCGGGGCCATGCTGCTCCACACGTTTGTGCCCGCTGCGCGGCCGCTTGGCCCGGTGCTCACGGGCCTGGCCAAGGTGGGCCTCACGGTCACGTTGTTTTTCATTGGCGCTGGGCTGTCGGCCGAGGTGGTGCGGGCAGTGGGCGCGCGGCCCTACGTGCTGGGCCTGCTGCTATGGCTGGTTATTTCGAGCGCCTCGCTATACGCAATTTTGCACGCAGTGTAGGGGGTAGGGCTGGCCCGGTTGCCTACGGAACGAGGAGTGGCGGCAGCCGGCAGTCCTCAATCTGCCGGGCGCGGTGGCGGTAGCGTAGCCAGCCAATCAGCAGCACCAGCCCACCCGTACCAATGGCCCCAAACCCTACCCCTTGCCCACGCCCTGGGTGCAGCTGCCAAAGCGTGAGCCCGAACGCCAGCAGTGCCAGGCTCGTGCGCACGTAGGTGAGCAGCGTGCGCTCGTTGGCCATGCGGGTGCGGGCAGCCGCCAGGCGCTGCTGGTCATAATTGGGTAGGGTAGGGGGCAAGGGAGGATTCACGTAATCAATAAGTTAGTTCACCGGGCCGGTATTGCTAATGAAGGCCACGTACTTGCCATCGGGCGACCACGAGGGCGTGTTGATAGTGCCCTGCCCACCATATACGTAGGCAATAACCTGCGGCGTGCCACCCCCGATGGGCAGCCGCCGCAGGTACACATGCTTGTAAAAGGGGTGGTCGTTGGCGGGCACTTCTTCTTTTAAAAACGACACGAACACCAGCCACTTGCCATCGGGCGACACGTGCGGAAACCAGTCTTGAAACTCGCCGTGAGTAATGGCCTCCGGCTGGCTGCCGTCGGCGCGCATCCGCCAGATTTGCATAGTACCGGTGCGGGCCGAATTGAAGTAGATATACTGGCCGTCGGGCGTGTACTCGGGGCCATCGTCGAGGCCGGGCGAGGCAGTCAGGCGCACTTCCTTGCCGCCGTTGGCGGGCACGCGGTAGATGTCGAAGTCGTTGTTGCGCTGCCCCGTGAATAGCAGTGTGCGGCCATCGGGCGACCAGCTGTGCAGGTACGACGGCCCCCGGGGCGTAATCTGGCGCGGGGTGCCGCCTACCGCTGGCACCGTGTACACGATAGAGCCGCCGAGCTTATCGACGCCGCTACTCAGCCCCAGCTGGCGCCCGTCGAAGGACAGGACGTGGTCGTTGTTGTTATTTTTAACAGTACCGGTGGGTAGCACCGTGGGCTGCCGCGTGGCCAGGTCAAAGCTATACATCAGCCCATCGCTGTTGTAAATCAGGCTTTTGCCATCGCGCTGCCAGTTGGGCGCCTGCAGCGAGTTGGGCGCATTATAGATAACCTCGCGGTCGCCGGTGGCCACATTCAGCAGCTCCAGGCGGCTGCCCAGGTACTGGCGGTAGGGCACCAGGTTATCGGGGGCGGGCTGGGTCAGGCGTACGTCCCGAAATACGCCCGTTTCGAGCGCGTCGGCGTTGTGCGCCGTCACAAACAAGCCCACGTACACCGTTTCGCCCAGCCCCGCCACCGTGGCCTGCACCACCTCATAGGGCTGCCCAAATTGCGCCACGCGCAGCGTGTACACGTCGCCTTTGCGCTCCAGCTGCACCACGTCGGCGTGGGTGATTTTGGCGCGGGTTTCTTCGGTGGTGGCCCCGCTCGTGCGGCGGTATTGCAAGGAGGTGAGGCCATCGCCGTGCACGGCGGCGCTCACGTGGGCCGAGGGGCCAGTGAGGCTTTGGCGTACCATCCAGCCCAGCTTGCGGTGCGGGTCGGGGCCCGCACTACCGGCAAAGCTGACCCGCGTATACAAGATAAAATCGCCCTTCAGCTGCCGGTAGGTGTAGTGAAACTCGTCGTGGTCGGCCCACACGTTGGTGCCCCCGCCCGTGACGATGTACTGCCGCGTGGCCGGCAAGTAGGCTGCCGCGCCCGCCCGCGCCACCGTGCCCACATCCTGGCTGCCGGCAAACACGCCCAGCGGTTGCTGCGCCAGCGCGGGCTGGCCCAGGAGCAGGGCCAAAAAAAGAAGAAATGCCGAGGAAATTTTGGGCTGCATGGGAATTCAGAAAAGGTAGAACGGGAGAAGGATTTTGCTGACGCGAAGCGCCCGGCTGGCCGCGCCGGGCCAGTTGGTTGAGCTGCTGATTAAACGAGGCGTGAGGGAATTGGGATGAAGTACTACTACACGTTTGCCAGCATTTTATGGGCATAAAAGCCGGAATTGGTTTATTTTTTAATACCTTGACAGTCAAAATTTATCGTCTCATAATCCCAAATTCAAATGGCGGTCCCTACCCCTCCCAAGCCAGTGAGAGTTGCTGTGCTGGGCGGCGTGGGCGGCCGCTCGTACACGTCCACCTACGATGGCGGCAATGCCCACGCGGCCGCCATCGGAAAGGAAATGCCGCAGCACAACCGTAGCAGCGTCGGCGCACGCGCCCACCATCCTCACCGCTCTGGCCGAACAATAGCTGCGCTTGGCCGGCCACGGCCTGCGCGCCAAAAACAAGGTCTTCCATGCGGAGCTGCATACCGACATCGCCCCCAGCCCGACCCGACTTGTCGCTGGCCCACGACATCGTGACCCAGGGCCACGGCGGCACTCTTGCCGTAGCGCGCAAGCAGGGCCAGGGTGCTGATGCTCCTGTATTTAATTCTCTTCCTTCCTAACCTTCCTACTGGCTGGCTGTGAAATACGTGCTCCTGCTGACGCTGCTCGCTACCTCAGTCTGCCTGGCCCAAGCGCCTGATAGGGCCGCGCAGCTTGTCCAGCGCCTACCCCCCTCAGGCGGCCTACTTCTCACCAAAGGCTGGCGCTACCACGCCGGTGACGACCCCACCTGGGCCCGGCCCGGCTTCGACGACAGCCGCTGGGACACACTCAACCCGGCGCGGCCCCGCCAAGACTTGCCCCCGCGCTTGCAAACAGGCATTAGCTGGCTGCGGCTGCGGCTGCATCTTAGCGACAGCCTGCGCCTGCAAACGCTGGTGCTTCAGGCCTGGGAGTTGGGAGCCTGCGAGCTTTACCTGAATGGTCGGCTGGTGTTGCGCCAGGGAGCGCTCGCGGCCAACCCGACGCATGTGCGCCCACGCGGGGTCAATATGCCGCCGGGCGAGGTGCCGGCAGGAGGCCCAGCCGAGCAGGTGCTGGCTGTACGCTACGCTCCCTGGCAGCCGCGCCTGCTATTCGGCTTGGGCCAACGGTCGCAGTTGAAGGTGCGCTTATTTACCCCCCAGCAGTACTGGCAATTTGTGGCCAAAGGGCGGGCAAGCGTGGACGTTTTTTTGGTGGCCGTGGGCATTTTTGGGTTGCTAACGCTTTTGCATGGGGCCTTTTTCTACTACAACCCTACGCAGCAGGCCAACCGCTACTTTGCGCGTTTCGCGCTAGCCCTGGCCCTGGCTTTCTTGGGGGGGTATTGTAGCCAGGTGCTGGCTTACCCCACTCAGGCGCCTTTTCTGGTAGTGGCCATGTTGAACAATGGGCTGGGGCCCATCGGCAGCATCTGGGCAGTGCGGGCCTTGTATGCCCTATGCCATGTGCGACCTGACCGCGTCTACGTAGGCTTATGGGCAAGCTGCGGGGTGATGCTGCTCCTGCTGGTGCTGGCCCCTTACCACCAGGCCCATGTCATCGCCCAGACGCTGGTTACGTTGCTGGCGGCGGCCGAGCAGTTGCGCCTTACCGTTGGCGCCCTGCGCCGGGGCCACCGCGGAGCCTGGATTATCGCAGGCGGCTTTGCTGGCGCGTTGTTGGCCTCATTGGTGATACTGCTGCTGCTGCGTTTGGCCACAACCCTTCACCTGGAAGCAACTACAGTGACCCTGCTAATCGAGTTGTCGGCGTTACTCATGTACTTGCTGCCGGCGCTGGGCATCTCGCTGTTTCTGGCCCGCGAGTTTGCCCTCGATGCCGAGCTGCTGCACGTCAAGCTGGGCGAGGTCGAGCGCCTTTCGGCCCAGACCCTGGCCCAGGAGCAGGACAAGCAAGCCCTGCTGGCCAGCCAGAATGAAACCCTGGAAGTGCAGGTGGCGCAGCGCACCGGCCAGCTGCAACGCTCGCTCACCGAGTTGCGCGCCACCCAAGCTCAGCTCATTCAGCGGGAGAAAATGGCCAGCCTGGGCGAGCTCACGGCCGGCATCGCCCACGAAATTCAGAACCCGCTCAACTTCGTCACCAATTTTGCCGAAGTAAGCGCCGAGCTGGTAGCCGAACTAAAGGAAGCCCAGGCAGCTGGCGACACGGCCGAAGCCACGGCCCTAGCCGACGGCTTGGCGCAGAACCTGAGTAAAATCAGTGAGCACGGCAAGCGGGCCAGCGGCATCGTGCGTGGCATGCTAGCGCACAGCCGCGCCAGTACGGGCGCGCGCGCCCCAACTGATATAAATGCCCTCTGCGACGAATACCTGCGCCTGGCTTACCAGGGCCTGCGCGCCAAGGATAAAACCTTCAACGCCACGCTCGAAACCGACTTTGCGCCGGCATTGCCTCTGGCAGAGGGGGTAGGAGCCGACCTGGGCCGGGTGCTGCTCAATTTGTTCAATAACGCCTTTTATGCCGTGCAGCAGCGCCAGCTGGCCAGCGAGCTGGGCTACCAGCCCACGGTGGGGGTAGCGACCCGCCGCGTGGGCAACGCCGTGGAAGTGCGCGTGCGCGACAACGGTACGGGCATGAGCGAGGCCGTGCAGGCCAAGATATTTCAGCCCTTTTTCACCACCAAGCCCACGGGAGAAGGCACCGGCCTGGGCCTGTCACTGAGCTTCGACATCGTGACCAAAGGCCACGGCGGTGCGCTGAGCGTGCAAAGCCAGGCCGGCCAAGGCACCGAGTTTACGTTGCTGCTGCCGGCCTAGCGGGGTGTTGTGCTGCAGCGCTTCCTACTTAAAATACTGGGCGTACTGCGCCGGCATTTTGGCTAGCGGCCGCAGCATGATGTCTTTGTAAAAGACCTCGGCAGCTTCGCTTTGCAGCTGCACCTTGCCGTGGGTGAGGGGCTGGCGCTGGCCCTTCGTTACGAAGCTGGAATTAGCGACCGCCATTACTACATGGCCATTCACGAGGTGCACGCTCTGGCCGTTCACGTTGAGCAGCTCCAGCTCGGTCCACTCGTCGGCGGGCGGCGGGGTAATAGTAGCGGCGTAGCAAAAGTTGCGGCCGCCGTTGCCCATCGCCACCGGCGGCGCGGCCGGGTCATAGTGCAGCGTGTCCTGCACGGGCCGGGCCCGAATGTCACTCGCCGAGTTGGCAATGCACCAGTAGTCGCCCATCGCGTTACCCTTCTGGTATTCTGATACTTGAAACTCCTGGCTCAGCATCCAGCTGTGCCAGTAGTCCACGCCGGGCTCGCCCTGGCTGTTGTAGAGCACGCCGCTGTCGCGGGGCTCCTGCAGGCGGGGTTGCCACTTTTTCTGGCCCCATTTCACCTTCAGCTTGAGATGGTAGTTGGCGTAGTCTTGGCGCGTCACGAGGCAGCCATAAATCTCGCCGCTGATGCGTAGCACCGGCTCGCCAGTCTGCATGACCACCGAAAACACATTCGCCTCGTTTTTGTCGTAGCCAATGGGGGGTAGGGGCTGGCCCTGGGCGTTGGTGGGCGGCAGGCCGCGGTCGCCGGGCACGTGGCGGTGGCTTTGGTAAGTGCGCCACTTGCTCAAGTTTTTGTCGAGTAGGCGCTCCCAGCCGTTTGGCGTAGGCGGGAGGGTAGGGGGCGTAGCGGCAGTGCAAAGTAGCGTGGCGCCCAGCAGCAGCGGAAGAATTTTTTGCATGGTAAAAGAGTGGGAAAGAAGGGGGATAGAAAGTAGCCCAGACCAAAGCAGAGGCCGCGTTACGTAGTCTATTGAGGTGCGCACTTGCACACGAGACGGCAATATTTACTTGATTACTAATGAATTATTGCCGAAGAAAAAGGGGGTAGGTCACTAACTCTGGCCCAGCAGCGGCAGCGCCCAGTCGAGGGCCAGGACGCCCAGCAGGCCCACCACCGACACGATGGTTCCCATCGCCGACCACGAGCGAAACGTGTCTTTCACCGACAGCCCAAAATATTCTTTGAACAGCCAAAAACCGCCGTCGTTGACGTGCGAAAACAGCAGGCTGCCCGCCCCGATGGCCAGCACCAGCAGATTGGGATTGACATGCGAGTGGGCCAACATGGGCAGCATCACGCCGGCCGCCGTGAGGCCCGCCACCGTAGCCGAGCCCAGGCACACCCGAATGAAGCCCGCCAGCAGCCAGCCCAGTACCAGCGGCGGCAGCCCGGTGCCGCGCAGGCTGGTGGCCAGCTCCTGGCTCACACCGCTGGCTACCAGCACTTCCTTCAGCGCCCCCGCCCCGCCGATGATGAGCAAAATGGGCGCGATGTCGGCCACGGCGGCCGCGTAGGTACCCATTACGGCGGGCATCGTCCGGCCCTGCCGCAGCCCCAGGCTAAACGTGGCTGCTACCAACGACAGCAGCATCACTACCCCCGGGTCGGACAGAAAGGTGAGGCTCGCCGCGAGATTCCCGCCAGCCGGCACCAGCGCCCGCACGCCCAGCACCACCGCCAGCACCAGCACCGGCAGCAGCGACGACAAGAAGCTATTGAGCCGCCCCGGCAGTGGGCCTGCCTTTTCGGGCTCGGCTACCAGCCCCAGCGGCGGCCGCGACACAATGCCCTTGAGGGTGCGCGCATACAGCGGCCCCGCCAGCACCACGGCCGGCAGCGCTATCACCAGCCCATACACAAACGTGCGGCCTAAGTCGGCGTGAAACTGCGCTACTAGCGCCGTGGGCGCCGGGTGGGGGGGTAGGAAGCCGTGCAGCACCGACAGCGCCGCCAGCATCGGCAGCCCCACGTACAGGGCCGGCAGCCGGTACTGATACACCACCGAAAAAATCAGCGGCATCATCAGCAAAAAGCCCACGTTGTAGAACAGCGGAATGCCGATGACAAAGCCCGCGCCCAGCATCGTCCACTGCACATTAGTAGGGCCGAAGGCACCCACCATCACGCCCGCAATCTGGCGGGCCGCGCCGCTCTCGGCTACCAGCTTGCCCAGCATGGCGCCCAGCACCACCACCAGCGCTACCGAGGCCAGCGTATCGCCGAGGCCCTGCTGCACGGCGGCCAGCAGCCGGGCCGGCGGTAGGCCCAGCGCTAGCCCCGTGGGCAGCGTTACCAGCAAAAAAGCCAGAAACGCATTTACCTTCCCCCAACTGATGAGGGCGATGAGGGCGAGCACGGCCAACAGGATAATGAGGATGGTCATGTGTTTTATATCGTTCTAGCGGGGCGCCTCACCCCCGGCCCCCTCTCCGATAAGGAGAGGGGGAGCCACGGAAGTAATTCCGAAAAATTGAGTGTCAATCCTGTGGCGGATTATTCTCGTCGTAGTCCCGTTCTACCTCTTCGATATAGGGTGATAAAAAAGAGTCTACTGCTTTGGTAAGCCTACCTCGTTTCAAGATAACTACCTGAAATTCGTTGTGATATACCTTGTCTTCGTCATCATGGTAATAAAGCATTCCATAGCTACCGGTAGAATTCTTGGCTGCCCAGGCGAAAATATCTAGCGGATAAAATGGATTGTGAGGGTGATTATGCAGGACAGTAAGTGTAAAGCAATTCAACCCATTACGGCTTGTTATTCTGCCGATTTGGTCATGAAGCACCCAGTCATAATGCTGCTGCATGAACTGCTTGAATTTGTATATGAAAGCGTTCTGTTCAGCATCTGCCGAATGATAGTCGCTGTAACGCAGCGTAATCCAGCCATGTGCTTCAACCATTTTAAGCGTATTATAATAGCTAATAATTAGCAAAGTTTGTTATGGCTCCCCCTCTCCTTTTCGGAAAGGGGGCCGGCTTAAAGGGGGTTTGTGAGGCGCCCCGCCAGACCGGGGCAAGTTTACTTCATCTCCACCGTCAGCGCCTGACCCGCGTAGGTCACGGTTTGCGCCGGAGTTTTGCCAAAATCGACGGGGGTAGGGCGATCGGGGCTCACCCATACAATGTGGAAGGTACGGCTGGCCGCCATGCCCGGAAACGAGCCCTGGCGCCCCCCAATGGTCAGCGTGTGGCGGCGCTCATCATAGCTCAGCGGGATGGTGGCGGAGGCGCCCTTCTCGTAGTTATAATTCACGTTCTCATCCTCATAGAGCGAGAATTTACCGTCCTGGCCGGTGTATACGTAGAGCGTGAACGGGTCAGCGGGCTTCTCGGCGGCGTACTGCAATTCGGGGCCAAAGGGCACGATGGCACCCGCCCGCACGTAGAGCGGCATGCGTTCCAGGGGCGCGTCGGCGGTCAGGGTTTGGCCGCCGGGGTAGTGACGCCCACTGTAGAAATCGTACCAGCCAGTGCCGGCCGGCAAGTACACCTTGCGGCTGCGCGCCTGGTAGTCGGTCACCGGGTTCACCAGCAGGCTGGGACCAAAGAGGTACTGGTCGGCGATGTTGCGCACGGCCGGGTCGGCCCCGAAGTCCATCACCAGCCCGCGCATCATGGTGGCGATTTGGAAGTGCACCTGCCCGGCCAGCGAGTAGAGGTAAGGCATCAAGCGGTAGCGCAGCTTGTCGTAGTACAGCATGCTCTCGTAGGCCGGGTGGCCAGCCGGCGCGATGTTGTAAATCTCGCGGAACGGAAACTGCCCGTGCACCCGGAATAGCGGGCAAAACGCGCCAAACTGGTACCAGCGCGCTTGCAATTCGCGCCACTCGGCCTGGTCCGTGGCGTTGGGATGTTCGTAGCGGCGCTCCACTGCAAAGCCGCCAATGTCGCTGGTCCAGTACGGAATGCCCGACATCGAGAAGTTGAGCCCCGCCGGAATCTGATTCTTAAAATCCTCCCAGCGCGAGCCAATGTCGCCGCTCCAAATGGCCGCCGCGTAGCGCTGCGAGCCCGCGTAGCCCGAGCGTGTCAGCAAAAACACCCGCTGGTCGGGCGCGGTGCCGCGCTGCCCTTCGTAAATGCCTTTGGCATTTTGCAGCGGAAACGCGTTGAAATACTGCGTACTAGAGCCAATGGCCGGCGCCATCAGGCCTTTGCGCGTGGCCACGTTGGTGTTCGAGTAGATGTCGGGCTCCGAGGCATCCATCCACCAGGCATCCACACCTTTAGTGAATAGCTTGGTGTTCATCAGGTTCCAGAAAGCCTGGCGCGCCTGCGGGTTGAACGGGTCGTAGAACGTGGAGGTGTAGCCCGGCGCAATCCAGTCTTTGGTGCGGTCGGCGATGTTGCGGGGGTAGAGATATCCCTTGGCCTTGAAGTCGTTGTACACCGAAATGCCCTCGTAAATCTTGGCCCACACCGAAATCATGAAGTGCAGGTGGTCCTGCTCGTGCAGGGTCTTGATCATGGCGTCAGGGTTCGGAAAGCGGCTGGGGTCAAACTCCTGGCTGCCCCACTCGGCAGGCTTCCAGTACGACCAGTCCATCACGATATTATCGAGCGGAATCTGGCGCTTCCGAAATTCGGCGGCCACATCGAGCAGCTCGGCCTGGGTCTTGTAGCGCTCGCGGCTCTGCCACAGGCCCAAGGACCAGCGCGGCGTGACTGGGGCCGCGCCCGTCAGCTGCCGGTAGCCGCCAATCACCTCATCAGCCGAGGCGCCCTGCACAAAGTAGTAGTTCAAGTCGGCCCCCGCCTCCGAGCGAAAACCGTATTCCTGCGCGGCCTGGCCCACCAGCGGGCTCAGCCATTTCAGGCCCAGGTACGACTCGCCGCCGTCGGGATCCCACTCTAGCTTTAGCGTGTATTTGCGGCCCTTTTCCATCTGCACTGGCACCACTGTGGTGCCGGGGTTCCAGGCTTGCCGCCACTTGTTCACCACTTCCTTACCATCGATATACAGCTTGGCGTAGCCCGCGTTCTTCAGCAAAAAGTGGTGCACGCCGGTCGTACCCGACGCCACGCTACCCTCCCAAGTCGCCCGAATGTCGCCGAGCTTGATGGTGGCCGGAAAGTTCTTCTGGTCCTCCAGGTACTCGTAGTTTATCACCGACTCGGGCCGTTGCGCCAGCACCTGCTGCGGGTTGTTTTTGCTCACGTACGTAGCCGTGAGCCAGCCCGGCGTGCCTTCTTTCGAGTATAGCTGCAGGGTCGAAAGCGCCTCGTAGTCGCGCGGGTCGCTGGCGTGCGTGATGGAATAGTTGTCCCACAAAATGCCGTAGTTCCGGCTCGACAGCAGGAAGGGTACCGCCACGTCGGTGTTGTTCTGGGCTAGCTCCACGGGCTGGCCGCGGTAGTTCATCACGCCATTTTGGTGCTGGCCCAGGCCATACAGGCCCTCGTCGAGGGGCGAGGCAAATACCTGCGTCACCTCATACAGCGGCTGCCCGTCGGCCACGGTGGGCCGGAAGACCTTGCCGCCGCCCGCCCGCTCCTGTAGCAGGGGCCGGCCCTGCGCATCGGCAAAGCTCACGGCGCCCGTAGCCAGCGCCACGGTAGCGGTGAGGGCGGGCGTGGTGAGCGTCCCTACCCCCTTCCTTTCGCGGTAAGTCCAGCGGGCGGCGGGCCCGTTTTGGGGCACCACCATCAGGCTCTTGGTGGTTGAAAGCGTGTCGAGCGGGCTGGCCTGCACATGGATAATATGGTCGGATACCACCGTGAGGCGCACCGTGCGCGTATCCTGGTCAGAGAGCGGCGCCAGGTGCAGCACCACACCATAGGCGGTTTTTTCGATGCGCGGCGCCTGCTGGGCGGCGGCGGGCAGCGCCGTGAGACCACCGGCCAAACTTAACGCGACAAGGGGGGGTAGGCGAAATCGTTTTGGCATAAAAATGCTGAGAGTCAACGGGTAGGAAAGAGAGGAAGCCGGGCGGCGCCCGGCGTATTAGTTTTCGGCCACTATCTGCACGCCCCAGGGGGGTAGGGCCAGCGGCTGCTGGGTAGCTACAGCCGCGCCGCTTAGCAGCTCGCGGCCCGCGCGGTGCGGGTAGGGCAGGGTGGCGGCGGCGGCCGAGTAGTTAAAGTAATAGTGCACCAGCTTGCCGCGCTGGTTGCGGCTAGCACGCGTGATGAGTGGGAACTGCTGGGCCTGGTCGGGGCCCCACAGGCCGGCTTTGCGCACGGCCTCGGTCACGATTTTTTCGGTCAGCGCGTCGGTGGTGTGGCAGCCCACGTAGGTGGCCAGGCCTTTGCCGTAGTGGTTTTCGGTGATGGCCGCGTATTGGCCCCACACCGGGTGCTCGTAGCGGGCCAGCACCTGGGCCGTGGTGGGCGTGAGCAACTCCATCCAGGCCGTTACCTGGTTGTCTTTGCCCACCTGGTAGGGGTCGCCTTTCAAACGCACATTTTCGGGCTCCGTAAACTGGCTGTACGTCACGCCGCAGGCGGCGCTCAGCCCACCCGGCTGCACAGTGCTGCGCACCTGCACGTTGTCGTCCGAAAAGCCGCTGCGGTAGGTCACGAGCAGGTGGCCGCCGTTTTGCACGTACTTATCCAGGCGTTCGAGCAGGCTGGTGGGTGCGGCGTAGAGCATGGGCACAATGATGAGCTCATACTTAGCCAGGTCGGGGCTGCTGGGGTCCAGTAGGTCGCAGCCCACGTTGTGACGGTAGAGTGGGTCGTAGAACGAGCGCAGCACCTCGTTGTAGCCGAGCCCGTTCTTAAACCAGCCTTCGGCCGTGAGGGCTTGGTTGCTGAACAGCAGCGCTACCTTGTTGGTGTGCTGGCCATTGAGGAGTTGCGGGCTGAGGCGCTGAAAATCGCGCCCAATGGTTTTGGCCTCGTCGTAGGTAGGGTTGGGAGCAAAGTCGTGGCTGAGCAAGCCCTTCCAGTACGTTTCGGCCGAGTTATGAATGCTGCTCCAATGCCAGTACTCTACCATGTTGGCCCCCGATGCCAGGTGGCTGAATGCTTGCAGGCGCAGTTGGCCGGGGTAGGGCACCCACTGCGGAAAGCCCTGGGCCTCGGTTTCGAGCACCAGGTAGTTCTGGCCGCCCTTCATCGAGCGCGTCACGTCGCCGCCAAACGCGATTTCGGTGCCCGTGAGCTGGTCCTGGCTGGGGTGGTAAATATCGATGCCTGCCACGTCGAGCGCCTTGGCAGCGGCAAAGTGGTCTACATCGGTCTGAATGCCAAACGAGTAGCCGCGCCAGTCGAGGTGAAAATTGTGCGTAATGAACTGCCCGGGCTTCTTGTACTCGCGCACCAGGCTAGCCTGCCAGGCCAGGTAATCAGTCACCAGCTGCCGCTGAAACCGGCTGAACTCGCTGCCCAAACTGGCATTGATGGTACCCACCATCGACGGAAAATCATCCCAGCTATTGATGCGGTTGCTCCAATAGTCCAGCCCATACGCTTTGTTGAGCGCGTCGAGCGACGGAAACTTGCGCTTCATGTACTCCACGAACTGCGCCTGCACCGCCGGCCCAGCCGTGCCGTAAGATTTCGTCTCGTTATCAACCTGGTAGCCAATAATGGCCGGGTGGTTTTTCACGTGTCCCAGCATGGCCCGAATGGCTAGCTCGGCGTGGCGCCGAAAGTCGGGGTTCGTAATATCCATGTTTTGGCGCACGCCGTACTGGTTGGGCCCGCGCGCCGTGGTGGCCAGCACCGCCGGGTACTTGCGTACCAGCCAGGTGGGCACGGCGTAGGTCGGCGTGCCGATAATGACCTGAATGCCGGCCTTGTGCATGGCATCAAGCACACGGTCGAGGTGCGAAAAATCGAACACGCCCTCGTGCGGCTCCATGGTGCTCCAGGTCGATTCGCCGATGCGCACCACATTAATGCCCGCCGCCTGCATCATCCGCACATCCTGCGCCAGCCGTTCGTAGGGCATGTACTCGTCGTAATACGCCACGCCGTAGAGCAGCTTGTCCTGCTTTATGGGCTGGGCTGAAGCAAAAACAGGGGGTAGGGCGAGGAGGGAAGCGAGGAGAAGTTTTTGCAACGGGCTGGGCATGAGTAGTTGGTAAAACGGCATTCAGAAAGCGACTTGGACGCTGCCAGCCCGAGCGAAGCGAGCAGGTGGCGCTGGACGGGCCACGCGCGAGGCGTGTTCTGCTCACGCTCAGACTCGCAGCGTCCAAGTTACTTTTTACAGCGTCAAGCTTCCCGTCTGCCGAATGTCATCCGAGGCACTACCGACGCGCACCTCAAACTGGCCCGGCTCCAGCACCCATTGCTTCTTGGCTTCGTCGTAGTACTGAAAGGACTCGGCGGGTAGCTGCATGGTCACGGTTTTGGTTTCGCCGGGTTGGAGGAAGACTTTCTCGAAGCCTTTGAGCTCCTTGTCGGGGCGCTTCACGCTGGCTTTCACGTCGTGCACGTAGAGCTGCACTATCTCGGCGCCGGCCACCTTGCCGGTGTTGCGCACGGTCAGCTTCACGGTAGCGCTCTGGGGGCCGGGCGCAATGGCCAGCTTGCCGTACTCGAAGGTGGTGTAGCTCAAGCCGTGGCCGAAGGCGAATTGCGGCTTCACGCCGTACGTGTCGTAGTAGCGGTAGCCCACCCAGATGTCGTCCTTGTAGGTCTGTTTCAGTGGGTTGCCGGGGGTGCTGGGGTACTCGCCCAGCTTCATGGCGGGCGCGTCTTCCAGCTTCACGGGGAAGGTCACGGGCAGCTTGCCCGAGGGGTTCACGTCGCCGTAGAGCAGGTGGGCCAGCGCATTGCCGCCCTCCATGCCAGGGTACCAGGCCTCTACAATGGCCTTGGCCTGGCCGGCCCAGGCAGCCACCTCGATGGGGCCGCCGCCCAGCAGCACCACCACTGTGTTGGGGTTGGCGGCCAGTACAGCCTGCACCAGCTCATCTTGGCCGAAGGGCATTTTGAGGTCGGGCTTATCGGTACCCTCGGCGTCGTAGGCGTTGTCGCTCCACTTGCTGTAGTCGTAGCCGTGAATGGAGCCGCCCACGAAAATGACCTCATCGGCCCCTTTAGCGGCGGCCACGGCCTGCGCAATGAGGGCTGGGTCGGCCTTTTGGTCGCGGGCAATGGTGTAGCCCGGCGTGTACGTTACGTTCACGCCGCTGCCTAGCTCATTCTTAATGCCTTGCAAAGCCGAAATCTCATACTTGGCCCTAATCTGGCCGCTACCGCCGCCCATCGAGTTGGCCCGTTCGGCATTGGCCCCAATCACGGCCACAGTCTTGACCGCTTTGCGCAGGGGTAGGAGGTTGCCTTCGTTTTTGAGCAGCACAATGCCTTCCTCGGCCACCTTAAGGGCGGTGGCCTGGTGCTCCTTGGTGTTGAAGGCGCCAGGCTGGCGCTTGGTGTCGCCGAGCTGGTGGGTGGCGTACATCACCCGCAAAATGCGCCGCACCTTATCGTCGAGCAGCGGCAGGAGGGTAGGGTCTTTTTTGAGGGCTGCCAGCGCCGGATCGGCCAAGAAAAACCGGTCGTATAAGCTGCGGGAGGGGGTAGGGGTAGCGCCGGCGCTGGCCGTGGCCTGGCTCTGGTCTACGCTCTGGTACATCAAGGCCAGGTCGGTGCCCATTTCCAGGTCGGTGCCATTGCGCAGTGCCTCCTGGGTGTCGTGCACCGAGCCCCAGTCGCTTATCACAAGGCCTTTAAAGCCCCACTCGCCCTTCAGGATGGTGTTCATCAGGTAGGCGTTTTCGGTGGCGTAGGTGCCCCGAAATTTGTTGTACGAGCCCATCAGCGAGTACACGCCTCCCTGCTGCACGGCAGCCCGGAAGCCCGGGAGATAGATTTCGCGTAGCGCCCGCTCGCTCATTTCCACGTCGATATCGTTGCGGTGCAGCTCTTGGTTATTGGCCGCGTAGTGCTTCACGCAGGCCGACACGCCCTGGTCTTGCACGCCCCGGATGTAGCCCACTACCAACTGCGACACCAGAAACGGGTCCTCGCTCAGGTACTCAAAATTGCGCCCGTTTAGCGGCGCCCGCATAATGTTGATGCCCGGGCCCAGGATGATGTCCTTGCCGCGCGCGTTGGCCTCGCTGCCCAGCACCGTGCCGTAGGCGTAGCCCAGCTGCCGGTTCCAGGTCGAAGCCAGCGTGTTGTTGGTCGGCAAGTACGTGCTGGCGTCGTCGGCGCCCACTGGCGGCTTCCAGTTGCGGCCCTGCTCGGGGCGCACGCCGTGCGGCCCGTCTGAGGTCATGATTTCGGGAATATTGAGCCGGGATATGCCCCCGGCTGCGAAGGCCGAGTTGGCGTGAATTATGTGCACTTTTTCCTCCAGCGTCATTTTCTGCAAGAGGGCATTCACTTTAGCATCATTCACCGTAAGCGCAGCCTGGCGGTTGGCGCCGGCGGCGGGCTTAGTGGCAGCTGGTTTGGTAGGTTTAGTCTGGGCTAGCGCGGGGCTAGTGGCGGCGCAGCACATGGCTGCGCTCAGTACCGTAGCGAAGCGAGAAAATGGGTAGGGCATGGGAGGGGTAGAGAGGAGATGAAGGGGATATGGCGTTGAAATTCCAAGTAGCAGGCCATTCAACCGTTATTCCTCGGCAAGCTCGGAGTGACGGTCTTTAAGCTGCTCGAAAGAACCTGTCATTTCAACAGCAACGTATTAAAAGAATGCGCCTTGAACACCGGCGCCACCGTGCGGCCGCCCACGCGGAAGCGCACCGGCTGGTCGGTATCGCGGTCGTTTTGGGCCACTAGTACCACGCTTTTATCCGGGTTTTGGAAGGCCAACAAATTGGTGAAAGCCCCACTGGTGGCCACGCGCCGGGCGCCGGGCTGCACGTAGTGGCTCAGGTGTTTCAGCAAGTAATATTCGGGGTTGTAGCGGTAGGTGTGGGCGGCCTCGTCCACGGTCACCAGCGAGTTTTGGCTCCAGCCCCAGCGGCTGATGCCGCCCTGCTTAAGGGCGATATTCCAGTACAAGTAGGCGTTGGCGCCATTGCCAAGGTATTGCTTCAGCAAGCCCCAGGTGTATTCGCAGTACTTCCAGTCGTTCTTGCCGTCGCCGCATTCCTGCTCGCTTTGGTAGAGCGCCAGGGCCGGGTAGCGCCGGTGAATGCCTGCAATGGCGCCCTTGCCTGCCCACTGAAACCCTACCCCCTCAATAAATGGCTGGCTGCGCGCATCGTGCAGCACCGTGTCGACGAGCGCCTCGTTGACCCGCTCCATGGTACCGAAGAAAATGCGCGTCTGGCGCTGTTGCATCTGCGGCCCCAAGTAGCCCACGAAGCGCGCCAGCCCGGTAGCGGTCCAGGGGCAGCTCGGAAAAACCTGCGCCGAGTTAAACTCGTTTTGCGGCATCACCATGCCCACCGTAATTCCCTGCTTTTTGTAGGCCTCGATAAACTTAGCGAAGTAAAGGGCATAGGCCGCGAAGTACTTGTCTTCCTGAATGAACAGGTTGTGGCCCTCCTTGCCCTGGCGGTCCACCGGTAGGCCGTTTTCGGCCAGCGTCGGGAACGCCTTACGGTACTCGGGTAGCACGGCCGCGGCGGCGTAATGGTGGTTGTACTTCATCCAGGTGGGCGGGCTCCAGGGCGAGGCCCACAGCGCCAGCTTGGGGTTGTACTGCTGAGCATTTTTAATAAACGGAATCAGCGTCTGCTCGTCATTCGCAATGCTGAAATGCGCCATTTCAAAATCGCCTGGCGTCTCATCGTACGAGTACCAGTCGCGCGAAAAGTCATTGGCTCCAATCGGCATCCGGCAGATGGTGAAATTGCCGCCCACGCCCGGCGCAAACAGCTCGCGCATCACCTTCGCCCGGTCGGCGGGGGGTAGGGCGCTCAGCGACGTCCACCCCAGTTCATTAAAGCACGCCCCAAAACCCGTCATGGTCTGGAGCGGCTGCGTGAGCACGATTTCAGCATCGGCCGCGCCGGTGCTAGCGGCCACTTTGGGCGCCGGCTGCGGCACCCAACCTGCGCTGGCGGTAGTGGCTACCCACTCGGCGCGGGTTTGCGCCTGGGCACTGTTTGGCCCTACCCCCAGCGTGGCGGCCAGTGCCAGGATGTGAAGACTTTTCATAAGGTGGTTTTGGAATTTCATCAGGCGGTCATGCTGAGCTTGTCGAAGCATCTCTACCTCGCCGTGAGGTTTAGTAATCCCGATGAAAGCGATAGAGATGCTTCGGCAAGCTCAGCATGACCACTTGGTAAAAGTCAGCTAGTCGCTTATTTGGGGGTAATTTTCATTTCGTTAACCGGCGCCTGCGGCGCCAGCAGCGGCCGGCTCTTCTCCACTACCAGCGCGGCCGGCAGCTGGAAGGTGGCGCGCTGCTTGATGTTTAGCGACGAGGCGCCCGCCTGCACCGTGTAGGTGCCCGCATCGGCCACCCACGACGACGAGGTGGTGTTAAACGAAGCCAGGTCAGCAGGTTTCAGGGTGAAGGTTAGCGTCTGCGACTCGCCAGGGGCGAGCAGCTTAGTTTTGGCGAAGGCTTTGAGCTCGCTGGCGGGCTTGTCGAGCTGGCCGGCGGGTGCGCTGAGGTACAGCTGCACCACTTCCTTGCCGGCAACTTTGCCGGTATTCGTCACCGCAAGGCTAGCCGTGAGCGAGCCATTGAACGAAGCTGCGCTCAGTTTAAGCGCCCCGTAGCCAAACGTGCTGTAGCTCAGGCCGTAGCCAAACTCATAGGCCGGTTGCTTCTTAAAGGTATTGTAATAGCGGTAGCCCACATAAATGCCCTCCGAGTAGGTATTTTCCGAAGGCGCGCCCATAAACGAGTTTCCGCCTTTGGTCCCGGTCAGCAGCTTACCCGGAAAATCGGCCCCGTACGGAATATCGGCGTAGCTCACCGGGAAGGTAGTGGCCAGCTTGCCCGAGGGGTTCACCTTGCCGCTTAGTACATCGGCTACCGCATAGCCACCCTCCTGGCCCGGCTGCCAGGCCAGCAAAATGGCGTCGGCCTGGCCGCGCCAGCTGGCTACTTCGGTCACGCCACCTACGTTGAGCACCACCACTACTTTCTTGCCCTTGGCGTGGAAGGCAGTTGCCACTTGCTTGAGCAAAGCCTGCTCGGCGGCGGTGAGGGTAAAATCACCGGCCACTTTGCGGTCGCCGCCCTCGCCGGCGCTGCGTCCCAGGGTTACTACGGCTACATCGTTGGCCTGCGCCTGCTGCTGCACCATAGCGGCCGCCGGCGCCATCTCAGGAATGACCGGCGCCGGCGCCAGAATATTCTTAGTCTTGGGAAACTTCGCTTTTTCGGTCTTCAAATACTGCGTGTACGCCTGGTTGAGAGGCGCATTCACGGCGTAGCCCGCGGCGCTCAAGCCTTGGGTAATGGAGATGGTATAAGCGCGGTTCACATCGCCGCTTCCCGTGCCGCCCGCAATCAGGTTGTAGGAAGCTGTGCCAAACAGCGCCACTTTGCGGCCGGCGGGTAGGGGTAGGGCCGCACCTTCGTTGCGCAGCAGCACCATGCCGTCAGCGGCGGCCTGGCGGGCTACGGCGGCGTTGGCTTTCAGCGCGGGCTGGCTGGTGAATTTCACACCTTTAAAGGTGGGTGATTTCAGAACTAGCCGCAGCACCCGGATGGCATTGGTATCGAGTTGCGCAGCCGTGAGCTGGCCGCTTTTCAATCCGGCCAAGATGGCTTCGGTCTGGGCATGGGTGCCGGGCTCGAGCAGGTCGTTGCCAGCTTTGAGCTGGGCCACGGCGTCGTGGCCGCCGTACCAGTCGGTCATTACCAGTCCTTTAAAGCCCCACTCTTTGCGCAGTAATTCTGTGAGCAAATCGGGGCTTTCGGAGGTGTAGGTGCCGTTTACCTTGTTATAAGACGACATCACCGTCCAGGGCTGGGCGCGCTGCACAGCTATCTTGAAGCCCTTTAGGTAAATCTCGCGCAGCGCCCGCTCGCTCACGTGCGAGTTGAGCTGCATGCGGTTGAATTCCTGGTTGTTTACCGCAAAGTGCTTGATACTGGTGCCCACACCGTTGCTTTGCACGCCGCCCACCAGCGCGGCTGCCACGCTGCCGGCTACAAGGGGGTCTTCGGAGTAATATTCGAAGTTGCGGCCACCCAGCGGGTTGCGGTGAATGTTCATGCCCGGCGCCAATAGCACATCAATACCAAAGTCACGTACCTCGCTGCCAAACGCTACTCCTACTTGCCGCACCAGCGTCGTGTCCCAGCTGCTCGCCAGCAGTGTGGCCACCGGAAACGCCGTGGCGTAGTACGTCTTGGTGCTGTCCTTACCCCGAATGGGGTCGATGCGCACGCCCGCCGGGCCATCCGAGAGCGTGAGCGACGGAATGCCCAGCCGCGCAATAGCGTGGGTGCGGCCAGCAGCGCCGGGCACCTTTTCAGGTACCTCGCGGTCGCCGGGGTCACCGGGCGGCAGCATTCCTTCGGGGAAGCCTGACGGGTAGAAGCCCATGCCCACCACCAGCTTCACTTTCTCCTCGGTGGTAAGGGCGGCCAGTACGTCTTTCAAACTAGCCTTGCCCAGCTGGGGTAGGGAAGAATCGGCCTGGCCCTTGCCAGCCTGGCCGGTATCCGTGGTGCCCGATTGCGAGCAGGCGGTAGCACCGAGCAGGCCGAGCGCGGCCACGGCCCACCGGGCCGTTGAGGTAGCAGTTGGTTTAATCATAAAAGTAAAAAGGGTGGGGAACGGAAGCGTTGCGTACTGGCAGGGGGGTAGGGCAGTACGATCCTGAGGGCAGTAGCTCGAAAAGCGAACGTCATGCTTACCGAGGGTGAGCATGACGTTCGGTAGCAAGAAGTAATGGGCAGAGGGTGCGGCTAGTAGCCGGGGTTCTGCGTCAGGTTAGGGTTTACGTCGCGTTCGGCCTGCGGAATAGGCAGTAGGTCGTTGAACGGCTTAATGCCCTTTGATAGCAGTCTGGGATTATTAAGTAGGGTTCCCGTACGCTTCAGGTCATACCAGCGGTCCATTTCGAAGGCAAATTCGTAGCGACGCTCCTTGAGGATGGTAGCCTGACTAGTATTGGTAGCGGCAGGCAAGCCCGCGCGGCTGCGCACCATGTTGAGGGCTGCCAGGGCACCGGTACCACCGGCCTCCGCCTTAATCAGGTACATCTCGGAGAGGCGCAGAATGGGCACGTTCAGGGGCGAGTCCCAGATGGTAGACAAGCCGCCAGCGTAAAATTTGCGAATGTTGTAGCCATTGGGGCTACCCTGTAGGCTGGTGGGCTGCACCTGTACTTTACCCTGCGCATCTAAGGGGCCGTCGGTATAAAGGTCGCCGGGCACGAACACGGTTGAAGCCTTACGCTTGTCACCGGCCTCGTAGCCGTCCACAAATTCCTTTTCGGGAATGTTGTAGCCGTAGCCGCCATTGCTCACTACGTAAGGGTTGCCGAAGAAGCGGGCACCCCAGAACTCGTTGATGGCCGAGCCCGGCCCTTCGAGGATGTAGGCGTTCTGGCCACTTTTAAATTGCACCTCAAACAGTGATTCCTGGCCGTTTTCGTTGGTTGGTTTAAAGTTATCGGCGTAGTTGGGCCACAGCTTCTTACCATCGGCCAGGGCCGCCGTAATGGTAGCATCGGCCTGCGTACCCGCACTGGCCATGTTGCCCTGCGTGAGGTACACCTTAGCTAAAAGTCCCATTGCCGAAAGCTTGCTGGCCCGGCCAATATCGTCGCCCGCGTAGGTCGAGGGTAGGGGTAGGTTCTTGATAGCATCGGTTAGGTCAGTAATAATCTGCGCGTACACCATTGCTGCCGGGTCGCGGGTTACGCTGTTGGCGGCGGCCGGGCTCGCGGCCGGAGTCAGCACCAGGGGTACATCGCCGTAGGAGCGCACCAGGTAGAAGTAGTACAAGGCCCGCAGAAACTGCGCCTCGCCTAACGACCGGCTTTTGATGCCCGCGTCTATTGCCGTGATGTTCGGCACGCGCAGTAGTACTTGATTGGCAGCCCCAATGCCTAGGTAAGCCCGCTGGAAGAGGTCGGTAGTATTAACGTTATTAGGTGGAATGGAGAAGTTATCCACCTGCTGAAACTCGATGCCGTCGGTGCCGCCCCCGCCGCCGGTAGTAGAGTTATCAGCCATGATATCCATTATCCACAGCGCGTGGTTTACAAAGCCAGCCTGCTGCAAATGCGAATACACCGCAGTAGTAGCCTGAATGGCACCGTTCTGGGTGGTGTAAAACGTCTCCGTCGAGGCCTGATTACGTGGCTGAAGCTCCAAGTAGTCCTTGGTGCAGCTGGTGCCAAACAGCCCCAGTGTGAGCAGCGTGGTACCCAAGGCTCGTTTTTTTAAAGATAGGGAATTCATTAATGTGGGAAATTAGAAGTCAGAAATAGGAAAGGCTGGCTAAGAAGCAACGGTTAGTGGGCAGCAATCAGTTCGCTTGCCGGTTGACTGTCAGCCACTAACCGTTAGTTCCTGCTTAGAAGCCGATGTTTACCCCAGCCAGATACACGCGCGACTGTGGGTAAATGCCGCGGTCAACACCCAAGCTATTGCCTTGGTTGCCCAACTCTGGGTCAAACCCGGTGTACTTGGTAATGGTGGCTAGGTTCTGGGCCGTTACATAGATGCGGACGCGCTGGCTGTGTAGCGTTGTCAACAGCGACTGGGGTAGGGTGTAGCCCAGCGTGAGCAGCTTAACACGCAGGTAGGAACCGTTCTCGATGAAGTGGCTCGACACGCGGTTGTTCTGGTTCGGGTCCTGCAACACAGCCCGGGGGACGTAGTTGCTCGTGTTGGGGCCGGTCCAGCGGTCTAGGGCGATGGTTCCGCCGTTGGAGGCTGCTGCCAGGCCGAAGCCTTCTAGGTAATAGCGGTTTAGGTTGTACACGTCGTTACCCTGCGAGCCTTGTATAAACACACTCAGGTCGAAGCCTTTATAAGCAAGCGTATTGTTGAGGCCGTAGGTAAACTTCGGGTTCGGATTGCCGATAAACGTGCGGTCGTCGCCGTTAACCACGCCGTCGCCGTTCAGGTCTTTGAATTTGATGTCGCCGGCCCGGGTGCCTGAAGCCTGGTAGAAGCCAGTTGGCGACTTCGTGTTCAGCGCCGCTAGCTCATCACCGGTTTGGATGATGCCATCGGCCACATAGCCGTAGAACTGGCCGACGGCCTGGCCTACGTCGAAGCGCGTGAGGCTACCACCCCCGCGGATGCCCTGCCCAGGGAAAGGCGCACCACCACCCAACGAGGTAATTTGGCTGCGGTAGGCCGAGATGTTCAAGGTAGTGCTCCAGGTAAAGCCATCGCCGGCACCCACGAAGTTGTTGGTGGTTACGGATAGGTCAATACCCCGGTTTCGAGAGGCGGCAGCGTTGGTAGCCACTGCCTCGCGGGTACCCGAAACGTAGGTCGCGGGCACAAAAAGCAACAGGTTAGGCGAGGTGCGGGTATAGAGGTCAACCGAGGCGCTCACCCGGTTTTGGAACAGGCCCAAGTCCACGCCCACATTATACTGGATGTTGTTTTCCCAGGCAATATTGGGGTTGGGCAAGCGCGTCGGTACGCTGCCCTGCGACAGATTTTGAGCGCCCGTACCGAATACGTAGCCCGTGCCTGGCCCACTATACGAGCTGACCGAAGAATTGATGAGAGCTGTGTAGGCAAAGGTGCCCGCATTCAGAGGGTTACCTACCTTACCGTAGCCCAGGCGCAGCTTCAGGTTGCTGATGGCGCTCACGTCCTTGAGGAAGTTTTCCTCCGAGATGCGCCAGCCCGCCGATACACCGGGGAAAAAGCCAATACTGTTCTGGCGGCCAAAAGCCGACGAGCCGTCGAAGCGGGCAATGGCCTGGAACAGGTACTTGCCGGCAAAATCATAGTTCAGGCGACCAAAGTAGCTAAGTAGCCGACTCTGGCTGTTGCCGCCGTAGTTGCTTATGAAAGCGTTAATCGGGCCCGAGTCCAGAATCTGGAGGGTGTTGGTTTGGTAGCCGGTGCGGCCGCCACCCAGGTAAAAGTTGTCGAACTGCTGCGCCGACTGGCCAAGCAGGAAGGTCAGGCGGTGGTTGGTGCCAATTGTACGGTTGTAAGTAGCCGTGTTCTCAATTAGGTAGCTGGGCTGGTAGTTGGAGCCGCTACTTGCAGAGGCATTCTGGGTCGTGTATTTCGCCGACCCTATTAGGGAAGGATTGAATTGGTCGTTCTGGTTGAATTGCAAATCGGCCCCGACGCTGCTACGGAAACGCAAGCCGGGTAGGGGCTCCAGCTCGGCGTAAAAGGTAGTAGTGACGCGATTACGGTTGTTGCGGTTGCTGGCCCGCAACGCTTTTGTTACTGGGTTTTCCTCGGCAAAGTTGTCCTCGGCCGTGCTGCCAAACTCATAAAATCCGCCATTAGGTTGGTATACTGGCAGGAAAGGAGGCGCTTGGATGGCTAACTGAATAGACCCACCAAATTCGTCGTTTTCACCATTCAGCGGGTGCTCTTCCTGGTGGCTGAAGGCCATCGTGTTACCTACTTTGAAGATTTTCGACAAGTTCACCTCGCCATTAGTGCGGAGCGTGAAGCGTTGGAAATCGGAGCCAATGATGGTACCGTTCTGCTGGAAGTAGCCGGCGCTTACGGCGTAACGCGCCTTCTCGCTACCCCCCGTGGCCGAAACAGAGTAATTCTGAATCCGGGCCGGCCGGAAAATCTGGTCCAGAAAGTTGGTGGAGGGTAGGGCCGCTATTTTGGCGGGTGTGTTAAACCGGGAGTTGAACGGCGCGGGCGAGAAAATTGGGTCCCCAGAATTCTGCGCGTTCCAGTTAGTAGTGGCCTCGTTGTTGAGCACGGCGTACTGCTGCGAATTGAGCAGGCCCGGCTGGCGCCACACGTTCTGTACGCCCGCGTAGGCATCAATGTTCACGTTGGAAACGCCAGCCTTGCCGCGCTTGGTCGTAATCAGCACTACGCCGTTGGCGGCGCGCAGGCCGTAGATGGCAGTAGCTGAGGCATCCTTCAGCACATCGATGGTTTCGATGTCATTGGGGTTGATATTATTGATTTCCGTGCCCGATGGATTGCCATTGCCGTCATAAGCCGCGGGTAGCGGAAATCCGTCCACAACGTAGAGAGGCGAGTTATTACCGGCCGAGGTTATACCCCGTACCCGGATAGAGGTACCGCCCTGCCCGCCCGGCGAGCCACCATTGGACACTACCTGTACGCCGGCCGCACGGCCTTGAATAGCCTGCGCGGGGTCAGCTACCGCCTGCGCAGTAATCTCGCGGCTCGATACCGAAGCAATAGCGCTGGTCACATCGGCTTTGGTTTGCGTGCCGTAGCCTACTACCACAATTTCGTTTAGGGCCTGCGCGTTTTCCTGGAGCGTTATCGCTAGGCTAGAGTTGGCCCCCGTAATGGCAACTTCCCTGGCGGTGTAGCCAATCGTGCTGAATACCAGTGTGCTGCCTTCCGGTACGCTCAGTGAGAAATTGCCGTTGGTATCGCTTGAGGTACCGATGCTGGTACCCTTCACCAGCACCGTTACACCGGGTATGCCTTCGCCGTTGCTTTGCGTCACGCGGCCTGATACCGGCACGTTGGCTGCCGTTTTGGATTGGCTAAGCACAATGTGGTTTTTGCGCACCTCGTACTGAATTTTGCGCGGGGCCAGCAGCTCATCGAGCACCTGTGTCAGGGGCTTGTCGGCTAGCTTCAATGTCACCTTGCGGTTCGAGCCAATGAGGGTAGGGCTGTACACAAACCGTATGTGTAACTGCTGCTCCAATTGGTTGAGTACCGACTCAATAGTTTGGTATTCAGCTCTGATGCTTATCTTCTGGTCTAGCGCAATCTGGGTTTTAACCGAAGCGCTCCCAGCCGCCAGCCCACTAAGGGGAGCGGCTAGGCAGAGGTGCAGCGCGAGCACCCCAGTGGGGCGCCAGTAGCTGCGTTGGGGGGGTAGGCTGTTTTTCATACGCCGGAATCGTTTGTTGTGGGAATTTAAAGAAAGTGGAGACTAACACGTGAGGCGGCACGTGGTAGGTAGGAAGCTGAGCCTCGCTAAGTGCGTGGCTCGGTGTGGGAAGCGAGGAGGGGGTAGGCTACTAAGAGCTAGCTTTGCAGCCGCGGCTCTCGAACAGTATTTGGGCGTTCTTGGCCAACTTGTAGCTGGCATCCAGGGCTTTGCAAAGCGTGTCTAACTGCTCAAACAGCGGCTCCTCCCCGAAGCTAATCGTGATAGTGCAGTTGCGCAGCACGGCTGAATCGTACATAATGTGCACGCCGTAAGCGTGCTCCAAGGCCGTAAGCACTTCTGCGACCGGACGGTTGCGAAAGTCGAGGGGTTCGTTGGTCAGCAGGGCGGGGGCCTTTACTAGCTTTTTAGCCAGTTGTTTTGTTGAGGCCAGGTAGGTAGCCTGCTGGTTGGGCAGCAGCAGCAGGCCAGCGGTGGCCGGGTGGGTCGGGGTGGCGGCTAGCTCAGCCCCGTGGCGAGGTTGCACGGCCACGCGGCCTTCGCGCACGGCCACGGTACTTTCTTGGTTGTCGTAAGCCGTTACCAAAAAGCTGGTGCCTAGCACGGTAGTCAGTAGCTTATCAGTATATACCAAAAACGGCTGGGCTGGATTCTTAGCCACTTTGAAAAAAGCTTGGCCGTGCAGGCACACCTCGCGCCGGGGGCCAGTGAAAGCAGCCGGGTAGCTAAGGCTACTGTGGGCCGACAACGTAACCTGGCTGCCATCGGCTAGGCGCAGGGATTCGGCGTGGGCGCTAATATTGGCGTGCCGCACCCACTGGGTGGCCACCTGCGTGACAGGCGCAGCTTGGTGGCGGGGCAGCCACCAGCCTAGCCCGCCGGCCCCTAGCATGAGCACGGCTGCGGCAGCCCAGCGCAGGGCTGGCCCCGTCCAAAAGCTAGCCGGTTTTTGCAGCCACATCGGTGGCGCCGGCGTGGCTGCTGGATCGGCCGTGAGCGCTACTATCCGGTGCCACATGGCGGTCCGTACTTCTTCGCGCTGGTGGGGGGGGAGGGGACGGTGCCCGGCGCGCCCCAGCTGCTTGCTCCACTGCTCCACTAGGCGCTGCTCGCCGGGCCGACTTTGGCCGGCGAGGTAGCGCTGGAGCAGGTCGTCAAATTCAGCTTGAGTCATGGCGAAGGAGTGGCGGGGGGGCCTAAAAGAGTAGACGCGCAACTAGCGCCTACCCCTAACCTCACTGCCAACTTTTTTTAAAATCACCCAACTTTCTTTTTAGAAATACGTTGGGCCCGGCGTGGTTGCTCTTATTGATGCAGCAGCATGACGAGGGCTAGCACCACAAAATCGCGCAGGTGGCCGCGCAGCAGCCGCATCGACTTGGTCAGATGGTACTCCACTGCCTTAACAGAAAGATTGAGGCGCAGCGAGATTTCGTGCACAGAAAAGTGCTCTAAACGGCTAAGCTTAAAAACTTCACGCGATTGCTCTGGTAGGCGCAGCAGCGCTTTGGCATAAGCTTCGGAAAGGTCTGCCGCGGCCAAGTCTTGCTCGGTAGCCTGGCTAGCATCTGTTTGCGTCCAGCGGCAGTAGTCGGCGTAGGCTACACGCACTTGTGAGCTGCGCAAATAACTGATAATGCGCCGATTGATGGCCGATAGGAGATAGTGTTCTAGGTTTTCAATGGCCTGCTCTTGCCGCATTTGCCAAAGGGCAGCAAACAAGTCTTGCACCAGCTCCTCGGCTGTTTCGCGCGACTTGAGCTTGCGGTAGGCTAAGGCAAACACGCGGTACCAATGCCGCTCGTATAGCTCGGCAAAGGCCGCGCGGTCGTTGGCGCGCAGAGCAAGCAGCAGCGCCTCGTCAGACCAAGAAGCGAACGCTTGTAACGTTGGCGAACTCACGGAGCTAGAAAGATGGGTGGGGATAAGGGACTAGGGCTAAGTAGGGTAAATGTAGCAGCGGACGCCGGCAAAGCAATAGCGACTTGGATAGTAAGGTAATAATAACGTGCAGCTACGATGAAGACCCAGCAACAAGTAAGAAAAGTGTAGCATAACTACCTTTTTTTCTTAAGTTTGGCATTTGAAAGTATAGCGCAGTAAACGCTGCCTCTTTTTTACTAAACTGCTATTGGCAGCGGTTTGCTTCGCTGTTGCGGCCAACCTAACCGCTGCCTTCGCTACATTGCCGCCCAGTTGAGCCCCTCACTGCCCAATTGGCCCCAGCCGCTGCTCCTCACCTGAGGGCTAGTTGCTACCTCTCCACACGCGCTTACTTTTTATCCCCACCCAGTTCTTAGGAGTAGCTTTATGGACAAAAACACGTATGACGCCATCGTCATTGGCTCGGGTATTTCGGGCGGCTGGGCCGCCAAGGAATTAACCGAGAAAGGCTTAAAGACAATCATGTTGGAGCGCGGGCGCAACATCGAGCACGTCAAAGATTATGTAAATGCCAATGCGGCGCCATGGGAATTGCCGCACCGCGGTGGCCGCACCCAGCAGATGATTGCCGACTATCCAGTACTCGGGCGCGACTACACCCTCAATGAAACCAACCTTTCGTATTGGGTGAATGAGAAGGAAAGCCCCTACGTGGAGAAGAAGCCATATGACTGGTTTCGAGGTTACCACATAGGCGGCCGCTCGTTGATGTGGGGCCGGCAGAGCTACCGCCTGAGCGACTACGACTTTGAAGCGAACCTTAAAGACGGCATTGCTGTAGACTGGCCCATTCGCTACGCCGACTTGGCGCCTTGGTACAGCCACGTGGAGAAATTTGCCGGTATCAGCGGCAACCGCGATGGCCTACCGCAGTTGCCTGATGGTGACTTTATGCCGCCCATGAACATGAACGTGGTGGAAAAGGACGTGGCGGCGCGCATCAAGAAAAACTACGAGCACCGGCCCATGGTTATTGGCCGTACGGCTAACATCACGCTGCCGCACCACAACCGCGTAAACTGCCAGTACCGCAACAAGTGCTGGCTGGGCTGCCCGTTTGGGGCATATTTCAGCACGCAGTCGGCTACACTGCCTGCCGCTGTGGCAACCGGCAACCTCACGGTGCGGCCGTTCTCCATCGTTACTAAAATCCTCTACGATAAGGATACCAAGCGGGCGAAGGGGGTAGAGGTGCTCGACGCCGAAACCAACCAAACCTACGAGTACTACGCCAAGGTTGTCTTCCTGAACGCTTCGGCCCTGAACTCGGCCTGGGTGCTGATGAACTCGGCCACCGACGTGTGGCCCGAGGGCCTGGGTAGCAGCAGCGGTGAGCTAGGCCACAACGTGATGGACCACCACTTCCGGGCAGGCGCGCACGGCGATGCCGAGGGCTACGATGATAAATACGTATACGGCCGCCGGGCCAACGGCATTTATGTGCCGCGCTACCGCAACCTGTTTGGCGATAAGCGCGACTACATCCGTGGCTTTGGCTACCAGGGCAGCGCCGGCCGCGAGGGCTGGAGCCGGGAAATTCCAGAAATGAGCATTGGCGGTGAGTTTAAAGACGCACTTACTGAGCCCGGCAAGTGGACGATGGGCCTCACGGGCTTTGGCGAAACCCTACCCTACCACGACAACCAGATTACACTCGATAAAACTAAGAAGGATAAGTGGGGCTTGCCAGTGCTGGCCATGGATGTGCACATTCGCGACAACGAGCAAAAAATGCGCATCGACATGATGAACGACGCGCAGGAGATGCTAGAAAAAGCGGGTCTCAAGAACGTAAAGACCTACAACAACGGCTACAACCCTGGAGGCGGTATTCACGAAATGGGCACTGCGCGCATGGGTAGGGACCCCAAAACGTCGGTGCTGAATGCCCACAACCAAGTGTGGGATGCGCCCAACGTGTATGTGACTGACGGCGCCGCCATGACCTCGGCGGCCTGCCAAAACCCATCGCTGACGTACATGGCCCTCACCGCACGAGCTGTGGACCACGCCGTAAGCGAGCTCAAAAAGCAAAATATTTAACCCGTTACTTCCCACCCGTATGAATCGCCGCGATGCCCTCGCCCGCGTGGCCGTCCTGATGGGCGGTACCGTGATTGGCGCCGAATTTTTCCTCACTGGCTGCTCCTCGCCCGCTGGCACCAGCGAAAAGGCTGGGGAAACGGCTGCCACCAAATTTGCCCTTAGCCCAGCCCAGATGAGCTTGCTCGATGAGATGGGCGAAACCATCTTACCGACTACTAAAACGCCGGGTGCCAAAGCCGCCAAAGTTGGCGCCTTTATGAACGTGATGGTGCGCGACTGCTATAAGCCCGCCGACCAGCAAGTCTTCCTCATGGGCCTCACCAAGCTCGACGAAGCCAGCCAGAAGCAGGTAGGCAAAGCTTTTATGGCTGCCGACCCGGCTCAGCGTATGGCCGTGCTTACCAAGCTCGACACTGAACAGAAGGAATTTACTAAAAATCAGCGTAAAGATGACCCTGGTCACTACTTCCGCATGATGAAGGAGCTAACGCTGCTCGGCTACTTCACCTCCGAGGTGGGTGCTACGCAGGCCCTGCGCTACATACCTGTGCCTGGCCGCTACGACGGCAACGTGCCCTACAAAAAAGGCGATCGCGCCTGGGCTACTAGCTGAGTAATAAAACGTTTTACTGAAGAACGTCATACTGAGTATGTTAAAGCATCATACGCTTGTCGTTAAACGATTTAGTTAATGCTGCTAGGCGTGATGCTTTGATAAGCAGGCGCCCGCTGAGCATGACGTTCTTTTCTCTTCCCAATCCCACCCACTCTACCCATGACGCCTGCCATCCGCTTCAAGTTGTCCCTGATGATGTTCCTAGAATTTTTCATCTGGGGCGCCTGGTTTGTGACCCTCGGCACTTACCTACTGCATAATCTTAAGGCTTCGGGCACGCAGGTAGGGGTAGCGTTTCTAACGCAGTCGATTGGGGCCATCGTGGCACCGTTTATCATTGGGCTGATTGCCGACCGCTTTTTTTCGGCGCAGAAGATTTTGGGAGTATTGCATCTAGCTGGCGCGCTACTGCTGTGGCGCGCCTCCTCGGCGCCGGACTTTGATAGCTTCTATCCCAATATCTTGACCTACATGGTCTTGTATATGCCAACGCTGGCGCTAGTAAATTCCATTGCGTTCCGGCAGATGAAGGACCCACAAAAGGAGTTTGCACCCATTCGGGTTCTGGGTACGCTGGGCTGGATTATCGCGGGCCTCATCATCGGCTGGCTGAGCTGGGAGCAAAAGAATACGCTGCAAGCTACTTTTCTGATGGCGGCCGGCGCTTCATTGTTGCTAGGCGTGTTCAGCTTCACGCTGCCCGCTACCCCGCCCGTCAAGAGTGGGCAGTCGAGCTCCATCGGCGACCTGTTGGGCCTTGATGCCATCGGGCTGCTTAAGAACCGCTCATACCTGATTTTCTTCTTGGCTTCCATCGCCATTTGCATTCCGTTGGCTTTTTACTACGGTTTCACCAACCCATTCCTCAACGAGGTGGGTATGAAAGCGGCGGCCGGTGTGCAGAGCTTAGGGCAGGTGTCGGAGCTATTGTTTATGCTGGCTATTCCGCTGTTTTTCAGCAAGCTAGGTGTAAAGAAAATGTTGGCTATCGGTATGGCCGCCTGGGTAGTACGCTATGTGTTCTTTGCCTACGGCAATGGTGAAAACAACTATTGGATGCTCATTGCGGGCATCGTGCTGCACGGCGTGTGCTACGATTTCTTCTTCGTAACGGGCCAGATTTATACCGATAACCTGGCCGGCGAGCGGTTCAAAAGCTCGGCTCAAGGCTTCATCACGTTGGCTACCTACGGGGTCGGCATGCTGATTGGCACGCTGCTGTCGGGCCGCATTTTCGACAACTATCAGCTGGCAAGCGGTGCCCATGAATGGTGCATGATTTGGCTGATTCCGGCTGGCATCGCGGTAGCTGTGCTGCTGCTGTTTTTGCTGTTTTTCCGCGACCGCACTGCGTCGGAGCCGGCCGATGAACTCAGCTATGCTGAGACGAAGGCCCGCCTCGAAGTATAATTTATTTTCTCGAACTACCGTATGAAATTACGACTGGCCATGATTGGGGGCGGGCCGGGCGCCTTTATTGGCGCCGTGCACCGCATCGCGGCCGCCCTCGATAGCTTGTATATCCTCACGGCCGGCGCCTTCAGCAGCGACCCCGCCAAATCGAAGGCTGCTGGCGAGTTGCTGGGCCTGGCTCCCGACCGCGTGTACGGCTCCTACCAGGACCTTGTGGAGCAGGAAAAGGCGCGCCCCGCCGCCGAGCGTGTGCAGGTAATCGCCATCGTGACGCCCAACCACCTGCACTTTGAGCCTGCCCGCCTGGCTTTGGAAAACGGCTTCGACGTTGTCCTGGACAAGCCCATGACGTTCTCGCTGGCTGAGGCTAAGCAACTGCAAACGGTAGCCGAAGCTAGTGGCCGCTTGCTGTGCCTCACGCATACTTACACTGGTTACCCCATGGTGAAGCAGGCCCGCGAAATGCTGGCCGCCAATACCTTGGGGCCTATTCGCAAGGCTTACGTGGAGTATCCGCAGGGCTGGCTTAGCCGGCCCGAGGAGGGCAGCGACAACAAGCAGGCTGCCTGGCGTACCGACCCGGCCAAGAGCGGGGTGGCCGGCGCCATGGGCGACATCGGCACCCACGCCTTCAACCTGCTCGAATACGTGACCGGTCTGGAGGTCGTTAAGCTTTGCGCCGACATTAATACCGTAGTGGCCGGGCGCCGGCTCGACGACGACGGCGCGGTGCTGCTCAAGCTCAGCAACGGTGCCAGCGGGGTGCTGGTGGCCACGCAAATTGCTGCTGGCGAAGAGAACAACGTCAAAATCCGGGTCTACGGTGACCAGGGCGGCCTAGAGTGGCAGCAAGTCGACGCCAACACCTTGCAGGTGAAGTGGCTCGACAAGCCCGCCGAAATTTGGCGCACGGGTACAGGCTACGTCGGGGCAGCAGCCCAGCACAATGCCCGCACCCCGTCCGGCCACCCCGAAGGCTACCTCGAAGCCTTCGCCAATCTGTACCGCAACTTCGCCTTGTGCGTGCTGGCGCGCAATGCCGGCACCTTACCCCCCCCCGAAGCCCAAGATTATCCGAGTCTGAAAGAAGGCGTGCGCGGCATGGCCTTCATCGAGAACGTCATCGCCTCGGGCCGCTCCACGGAGAAGTGGACCGAGTTTACCGTCTGATTTTTCCTATGACTACCATCCAAGGTCCCGCCGTTTTTCTGGCCCAGTTTATCGGCGACCAGGCGCCGTTTAATAACCTAGAAGACATTTGTGCCTGGGCCAGTGACTTAGGTTTTAAAGGCGTGCAGCTGCCCACCGGCGATAAGCGCTTTATCGACTTGCAGCTGGCCGCTGAAAGCCAGACCTATGCCGATGAGCTGACTGGTAAGGTGAGGGCCGCGGGCCTGGAAATTACCGAGCTCTCGACCCACTTGCAGGGCCAGTTGGTGGCCGTGAACCCAGCCTACGACAAGTTGTTCGATGGTTTCGCGCCTGAGGCAGTGCGCAACAACCCCGTGGCGCGCCAGCAGTGGGCCGTGCAGCAGCTCACGTACGCGGCCAAAGCCTCTCGCCGGCTGGGCCTAAAGGCGCACGCCACGTTCAGTGGTGCGCTGCTCTGGCCCATGGTGTACCCCTGGCCCCAGCGGCCGGCCGGCTTGGTCGAGGAAGGTTTTGCGGAGTTGGGTCGCCGCTGGCGGCCCATTCTAGACGAGTTTGATAACGAGGGTATTGACTTGTGCTACGAAATTCACGCCGGTGAAGACCTGCACGATGGCATTAGCTATGAGCGATTTTTGACGGAAGTGAACGACCACCCGCGCGCCTGCTTGCTCTACGACCCCTCGCACTTTGTGTTGCAATGCCTTGATTACCTAGAGTATATTGACATCTACCACGAGCGCATTCGGATGTTTCACGTCAAGGATGCCGAGTTTAACCCTACTGGCCGGCAGGGCGTGTATGGTGGCTATGAAAGCTGGGTGAATCGCGCTGGCCGCTTCCGTTCGCTGGGCGATGGTCAGGTCGATTTTAAAGCCATTTTTAGCAAAATGGCGCAGTATGACTTCCCCGGCTGGGCCGTGCTGGAGTGGGAGTGCGCCCTCAAAAACTCGGAGGATGGCGCTCGCGAAGGCGCCCAGTTTATTAAAGACCACATAATCCGCGTCACCGATAAGGCCTTCGATGACTTCGCCAGCACGGCCACCGATACCAATTTCAACCGCACCCTACTGGGCCTGTAACCTCACTTTCTCATGAAAAAAGTCGTTCTTTTCCTTAGCGCCTGTGCGCTGCTTGCCGCCTGCGACTCCGGCTACAAACCCGATGGCGCCGATACGGCTCGCGCCAACGACACCGCTTTGGAAGGTAAGCTAAACGCCGATAGCGCCTCCGAAACCAATTTGGCAGCCGTAGCGCACCAGCCCCAGGTCGATACCAGCGTGTCGAAAATTGGAAATGAGCACGCGGGCGGTCTGATGCCCAAAGGCGCTAAGCTGATAGCGGGTTCCGACTGCTTGGGCTGCCATAAGGAAGACGTAAAGTTGGTAGGCCCCGCCTACAAAGATGTAGCCGCAAAATACCCAGCTACCGAAGCCAACATTACCATGCTTGCCAACCGGGTAATTACTGGGGGTAAGGGCCACTGGGGCGAAATCCCAATGTCGGCGCATCCTGCGCTTTCGCTGAGCGATGCCAAGGAGATGACCAAGTACGTGCTGAGTCTGCGCTAGTCGGCCCAGTCTTATTGGAAGTCAACTTACAGAAGAACGTCATTCCGAGCTCGCCGGAGAACCTCACTCGCCTCGTTGAAAGAGGCTTAAACAGCTTGTGAACGGCGCAGACGAGATTTCGCGGCGAGCTCGGAATACTATTTCTTTTCCCTACCCCTCCTTATTTGCCTGTATGCCGCCGCTGCCCAATCGCCGAACGATGCTCAAAAACGTGCTGGCTGGCACGGCTGCGGTGGGGGTAGCCAGTGCGCTACCCGCCACCGCGGCCGTACCTGATATGACCCCCGCAAGCGAGTTGAAAAACAATATCAAACAGTCGGTGTGCCGCTGGTGCTACCAGGATTTGTCGCTGGACCAACTGTGCGCGGCGGCTAAGAGCATGGGTCTTAAAGGTATTGACTTGGTGGGCCCCAAAGAGTGGCCGACACTGAAGAAATATGGCCTCGACTCGCCCATGTGCAACGGCGCCGAAATCAACCTCACCGACGGCTTCAACGATCCGCGCTTTCATGCCCAGCTGCACAAGCAGTACCGCGAGATGATTCCACTAGTAGGCCAAGCCGGCTACACCAACCTCATTTGCTTTAGCGGCAGCCGCCGGGGCATGAGCGATGAGACTGGCTGGGCCAACTGCGTGCAGGGCCTGGCTCCTCTAATGGAGTTGGCTGCCAAGCACAAAGTGGTGCTGGTGATGGAGCTGCTCAACAGCAAAATTGACCACCACGATTACCAGTGCGACCGCACCTCGTGGGGCGCCACGCTGGCCAAAAAATTGGGTTCGGAGCACTTTAAGCTGCTGTTTGACATCTACCACATGCAGATTGACGAGGGCGATGTGATTCGTAACCTCACCGACTACCACCCTTACATCGCACACTACCACACGGCCGGCGTGCCGGGCCGCCACGAGCTCGACGACCAGCAGGAACTCAACTACCCGGCCATCATGCGGGCCATCAAGGCCACAGGTTTTACCGGGTTTGTGGCCCAGGAGTTCATTCCGAGGCAGGCCGATAAACTGGCTTCATTGCGGCAGGCCGTGCAGCTTTGCGACGTGTGAGGGGGGTAGGGCCCCGCGTCACGACTGGCGGCTGGCGCGGGTATTCGCGTTCCTGCTAGCCGCTGAATTACACTTTTAACTCATTCAACACCATGAAAACCTGGTTGATATTTACGGCCGCATTAGTCGGCAGCGCGGGGGTAGCGCAGGCACAGCAAGGCGGTAAGCCCGAAGACACCGAAGTGTGGGAGCCCGTACCTAAGGTGGTAACGCCCGGCAAAACCAGCGGCGAAGCCCCGTCGGACGCGGTGGTCTTGTTCAATGGTAAAAACCTCGACCAGTGGGTGATGACCAAGGACCACACGCCCGCTCAGTGGCTGGTAAAGGACAATATCCTGACCGTGAACAAGACCACCGGAAACATCGAAACCAAGCGCTCCTTCGGCAGCTACCAGCTGCACCTAGAGTGGCGCGTGCCGGCCAATATTTCAGGCACTGGGCAGGCGCGCGGCAACAGCGGCATCTTTCTGGCGTCGCTTGGCGAGGGCGATTTGGGCTATGAATTGCAGATTCTGGACTCTTA
>Ga0160429_1000486_pt1 | contig 35435 bp, 32 predicted proteins | sample SolpanmetagenomR_FD_108199 | JGI IMG/M metagenome (GOLD analysis project Ga0160429, IMG submission 108199) | Solar panel surface microbial communities from Lawrence Berkeley National Laboratory, California, USA - R | ecosystem: Engineered > Built environment > Solar panel > Unclassified ... | reverse complement strand
CATACAACAACTGAAATTCGCATGTGGTCACCCACCATACTACTACGCAGTCGATCTGTGGCTTAAATAGGGCAGAGCGAACGGGATGCCTTGTTCTCCACAGTCTATGGCCGTATGTGCTTGGCCAGTATTTCCGATAGAACATAACCTCTCAATCAACGGATGAGTGTGTAGTAGGGCACAAGAAAAGATATCTTGGCCGCAGCCAAACTCTTTGAGCATTATCATCAACCAGGCAGGTCAAAATTGCTAGTCGCACTTGAAAGTTTGGGAATCAATCGGAGGAAGGAGTCTGGCGGAGTTGACATGAGGAGAAGTACAGTGTGAGAAGATGTTGACGACTCCAGCACAGTTGAATCTGGGCGTGTAAGATGTATGTTTTGGATGTAATCCAGAAGTCAAAGCGTTCAACGTAACTTGTGACACAAAAAAGTATATCTTTCAAACTCCAAGTCGATCAGTGATCTTGGTGGCGCAAAGTGGCTTCGCGGGATAAGCGTCCAGCAAAGCGGGGATGAGGGATTTAACTTTGGCAGCTAAGGATTATGCTTTATGCACCAATCTTGTGTTTCAAGAAGTGCGAGAGAGGCTCTGGCAGACTTGAAACACTTGGTCCAGTATGCCTCTCGACGCTGGATGACTTCTGCTGGTAAGAACCACGATCGATGCTTACCATTTGTTGTAGTGATAGGGGTCAGATTTGCAGTGATAGACTGCCGACGTCCACGCGAGTCTTGAGAAGTGCCGATTAAGCTGAGATGTGAGTAGCCTGGCTGTGCTCGAGAACAATCCTGCTGTGCTTGAGAACAATCTGGCTGAGTCCGAGGGTGGTGACAAATCTTCTCATCACCCTTAGAGGCGCACGTCTGTTCACAGCATCACAAAAAAGTTTGCGAAGGAGAAATTGTCATGTCGAGAGGAAGAAGGCAAGAACTTGTAAAGAAGACAGGCCTATAGAATTCGCCGAATGAACCTGGAGATGCAGCGTGGCGTGTGACGAAGCGTGACGCGGAGGCTTTTGAGCATGGACACAACGCTTTGCGTGCATAGGCCTGCTAGTGCTCAAGTTATTCCTCCTTGCTTTCAACCACCACGGCGAGACGTGCTTGTTGGGCCGGATTAAGACGACAAGCGCCCTCAATCATCGGCGAAGATAACCTCTTTGGTCGCTTGTTTCATGTTGTCGTGGCGTTTTGTTGGTTCAAGACAGACCGTTTGTGGCTGTGAAATGATCTTCTCAGCCTCTGAACTCCAGGTATCTTGGTGCTTGAAATGAACCCTGGCCGAACCAAAGGCTGTAGATGGAATGGCTCGAGACGTCGGCAGTAGAGCCATGTGATTTGACTGGCCATGACTGTGATGAAAAGCCCTGTGTATCACACACCGGAGTAAACTGAATCGATCATTGAAGATACAAGTCGGAGGTGGATCAGAGCTAAGGAGAAGAGGGGTCAACGACTCAACGTGGTTTCTCGCAGCTTTTTCTGCTAAGCGAGGTCGAGGCAAGGAGGAGGAGCAAACGGTGGGAAAGTCAATGCTCTCTCTCCAGGCTTGCTCTATCTGCACTTGAACGTCGTCTTCACATCATTTCGGAGTAGCTGCAGTGTTACAGTACAGGCTCATGCGAGCTCCCATCTTTACATATAGTCAAAGGCTAAAAAGATGGTTCTGCGCTAGGGAGGAGCTTAAAAGGAGTAGAGTGCAAGCCCAGCCGTTGTGAAGGCAGCCACGTCACACTTCGACAGTCACAATCAGTTCAAATGCTCGCCGTCACTGGCGCAATCCATCTAGGGCATCCACTATCAGACCAGGTAGCATGCGCAAGTTCTCAGCAGGCATGTCCATCACATAGGCGACTTTCCGACAAAGCGACTGGGATAGCGCGGGGATGATCTTTGGAGCTAGTTTGTCTAGTCTGAGGACATGACCTGTACCACTCTGAAACATCTCATGCTGCTGTCGCCCTTGCTCCTTGCTTGTTCGTTTCTCACTTCTCGCCGCTGACTTCACTCTCTCCTCCCTAAAGACTGCTTACCTTACTCGAACGTCCACCATCATGAACATGGTATTGTAGTACTAAGCTCTCAGAGTCATCGTATCTGGTAGTCGCCTGCCTCCATCCATCTCCCATCCACCATGACCGCAATAGCAGCCTTCCCTGCCATTGGCGCTCATGAAAAAGCCATGCAGCTGTACGGCTATCGCCGGTTTGCCTCCACCCCGGGCTTCGTCAATCACACACCACGAGACACCATTCCAACTCCCGAAATAAAGCCTTTCACAGACTTCGCCATAGCACGAATAGACATCCCCCGCCATCTCGATCTTACCCTTCCTGCGGCAACGAGAGCATGCTATTGGAGCGAAGATTACGAGAAGACAAAGAAGGCCAACATCGCAACCTCTACACACTCCCACTCTGCGCCGACAAGTCCAGCGGAAGAAAGAAAGCGCTTCTTAGAACCTCGAGCACCTCAATATGAGACCAATACTACAACAGCTGATGTTGCTCACTTTCTGCGAGAAACAGCACCTGTGCGCAAAGTGGAGGCTGAAGAAGGAAAATTACATGGAGAAATCTCAGTAGGCAGGAAGAAGAGCCTAGTCAAGAAGACTGCAAGACGTGTACTAGAAGCTGGTAACCGACAGCTTCCGGAACAATGCCAGCTTCCTCAGTGGCAGAGAGCTCCGTCGCCTGAAAGGGCTCCAGTCGTGGAGAGGCGGGCGAAAAGTGGTACGTACTGTAGACGAGTGCGTCTTTTGAGCCTTAAACTAATACTTGTTCTTTTTAGGGAAACGATACTACCAGATTGTACCAGATACCTTCGGCCTGACTGATAGAGATCAAAGCCAGCCTGAGCGTGGCGTCAACAGAGCAGACTGGGCTCCCCAACGTCAAACCACACAACGTGCAGAAAGAGTTAGGAATACACCGTCGAGGCGTGAGCAATGCATTGGAACAACCGATGAAGAAACTACAGACGCCTACGCGACTATCAGCGAAGGTGAAGGTCCTTGGTTCAGACAATCAGCACATTATGAGCCTGGAACTGCTCTTGGTGATCCTGATCATGCACCGTACAATCAAGAACGACAGAACTCTGGTAATGTTGCCATGGCTATGCCGCGAAAGGCATCTGTTGCTACAGTCGACTCGCGTGTTGCTGACAGCGAGCTTACTGACAACGAGACTTTGCAACGAGCACCAAATGCACGATCGGCAATGTCGAATGCCGCCGCAACACGCAGGTCAACCCCTCGACCAAATTACATAACCAAACCGCGCACTTCTTTTGACGCACGAGGATCTGTCGAGGGTGGTCGACCAGAGTCACAAGCCCTACCAAAACACGTCGCACGAAGAGCACAGAGTCCTGACAGATTTCAAGCAACTCTAAACGCTTTTCCAACCACACCTTCGAATGTTCCGACAAGAGACTCCAGCATCAAAACATATGCGCCAACTCAAGAAGTCAAGTCAGTCGCTTCTGCTCTACAAGCAAGAGCTGATCGTGCTCGAGCTCGAAAACTGCGAGATCTTGAGCAAGTTCGCAAGTCAAGTGCCGAGTCAGAAGGCAGCATCACTGTCAAAGCTTCGGTTGCTCGTATATCTTCTGAAGCAGTACCAGGTGCACCAGAGCCTGCTTACGAGACCAGCCAAGCGCAACGAAAGCAAAAGGCAAAGCCTGCAGCCACATCGATAGATACATGTCCTCACGGTTTCGACGTCTGTCCTCATGGTTGCAAACATGGTCACTACGAGCCATATCATCCTGAAGAGATCGCCTACCGTGCCTCCCTGCCACTTCCACTACCACCACCCAGTCAGCAACAAGAATACACTAACCACCCCGCCCTTCGCACTCCCGACTGGTCATCTTCACCTTCCATGCCACCTCCTCTCCGCACCAGCATACGACCAACACACTCCGACAATTGCTTTCCTGCCATCTCCAACACTACGACGGCACCGCCACCGGCTTCCCCCTCGTCCGACGAGCGTGACCTGCAAATCCAGCTTCTACAGTCTCAGATCGACGAGCTCAGACAACGAGACATGCGCATGAACGCCGCACTTGCCCTCCTCACCAGCGCCGGCACAGGTGTAGGCATGAACTTTACAAGTCTCTTCTCTACCACCGCATCCACAAACAGTCACGCTCATGCAAACGCACAAGCTTTCAGTGCTGCAGCTGCTGCGGGCGCTGCTGCCGGTGTTGCGGCTGCGCAGGCTCAACAGGCTATACAAGCACAACATCAGCAAGCGCAACAACAACAATACTTTCACAACTCTCCCTCTATACCTACGAGGAATGATAGCACGAACAGTAAGACCTCGGCAATTTCTGAAAAGAGGACGAGTGGTGAGAGTAGAGCGGATGTCTTGAGTTTCACTTCTGTTGAGGATGGTAGAGAGTATGCTCAGCAGGAGAAGATGGGTGCTGCTCAGATTCAGGCTTTCCCTGGGGCGAGTGCGTTCCAACAGGCGAATGCGTTGAATATGTATATGATGACGAGGAAGTGCAGTCTGACGCCGCCTGTTGAGGAGTGAAGAGAGTGAGGAGGTGGATCGTGTGGCTTGAAGGGATTCGTTTTCTCTCGTGAAACCCGGCGCACGCTTTCGTGTGAATCTGGGCTGTTATCTTGTCGAAGTTATGAAGAATGATGATGTTTTCACGATCTGGCTGTTATAGCGAAGGCGTTTCGATATCAAAAGATTTTCTTGTACTATATATCATCTCGGTTTGTTTCTTCTTGTACATAATATATACAAACAATCTTTCTGTACTCGTGCTTCTGTTTGGGGTTGTTCTGGTGTCGTTCAAATTATTATTCTCGTTACGTGTCTGTATCCTGATGGAAGTCAAGATATTCAAACCTTGGTCACTGTACTTCCGTGTTCTACAACAAACACTTCACTCCATCCCTCGTTGATGTCAGAGCACCAGTAACCTGGACGTCATTGCGCTAATACTTGCCACTTTCACTGTCGTAGTATTAGGGATCTTGGTCGAGGCTTGATATTATCGAGAGGTTTGTATATTGTAGACGTTGTCAAGCCCTCGACAAACTAAAATAACGACACTATATACAATACGACATATATAGTGTCATTGGGTCAAGTCAGCTCTCCTCAAGAGCACATATCAGCAACGGGTAGACCTTGGATCGCCCAGCGACCTCGCGGTTGTATGTCGACCTGACTCTTGCAGAACAAGCGCCTTTGGTCAACAAGATCAGCAGAAAGGGCTTTGCGAGCAAGGAAGAAAGGTTTTTCTCGGTCGATTGTGAAGTTTCTGCCGACGACGAGGTGGGACAGCTGTTCAGCCGTCATGGAGGACCTTGAGCGCGGCCTGCCGTTGAAGGGGACCACTTATAACTAGCTTTGTTCACGAGCAGGTACTGTCGGCAAACAAGAGAGCACAACCACCGAAGGAAGACTCGGACTCAGACCTGCTTCGCAGCGAGAAAGTGAGTGAGAGTGACGATTGGGTTGAGGAAGAGGAGGCTGAAGAGTATGGGAATTGCTTGACTCGGGGGTTCGAAGATATGGAATGAGCAGGATCTTGGTGCTCTTTTTTTTACACTCAGCATAGTCTGCTGACATTTTGGGAAGAGTACGGCGAGATCAGGAAGCACATCTCGAAGAAACCCACCTTGCTCTTCCAGCCTAGGAGCTGTTGCACTTTCCAGTAGATCAGTTAGGGCGACGTCCTCTGATCCTGCAAGAAAGTGATGTCGAGGTTACAAGAATAGTCGCCGGTCGAGCGTACGATGATTATCTTGAACTGTCCCAAGCAGAGATGCTCGAGTGGCTGTTGGGTCCTCGGCTGAAACACAATCAGACCCTGAAGGCGAAGATCATGTTTGTCGAGAGCCTGCAGCACTACATCTTGGCGAAGGTCGGGAAGCAAGGAGAGGATGTTTGCTAATTTCAGGTCATCGTCGTCGTCATCATCATGCAGGTTGTTGTGTTGCTCTCCGAAGCCATCTTGGTCAACATGGCCGAAGACCTTCGATCACTTAATGGGAAGTTTGCTAACTTTCTGGGGACGTCGACAGCCTGCTTGAGCTCAATCCGTATACTGAACAAAACAAAGGTATGCTTCTCCCTCGGTGATATTAAAATTACGTCTTGTTCTCTCAGTGGGCGGAGATGGAATGGTAGGTTCACAGTACTGGATAGCGAGGAGTAGACGTGTATCTTATTTGTATCCATTTATTGTACATCTATAGTTATTATAGCTTGATCAGATCAAACTGTCAGCGCATTGTACTCGAACTGCTTCCGCCATACCTTGCCTCATGCCATTCCCCCTCCATTAAGTCCGCAACACACCCCTACTCGCTGCCAACCATTCAGAAAGGCGCACAAGTCAACCTCACACTCAATCCGTACAACGTAGGGCTACATCCCCAAGCAATCGCGTCTTGCGTAGTAACGTTGCTTGTCATAGTTCCGCTGCAGTCCTCAGTACTGTAGCTCTGTAGCCAACACTGTGTAGCGTCATCGTCGCCTTCGGTAAATGGACCATCTATTGTTCTATCGTCAGCGCGGAGCTTGGCTTACTAATTTTTACTGTTTTTAACTAGGAGGCTTGGAGGCAGAAACATACATTCAATCGAGCCCGTATAGTCATCAAATTCAATGAACGTGCAAGTGTCCTTGTGGGCGTACACTGTGGTGTTCAACTTGCCGGCACAGTCGAGTTGGGCGGGAGAGTACCTCTATCCCAGACTACTTGCGGCGCCGGCCCTTCTGCCCAACTCGACTGTTCCGGCGGAGGGTGTTGGCATGGCTGTGGTGGTGGTGAGGTGGAGGGTGCTTGCGGCTGTGAGGATGGCGATGATGTTGGAGAGCATGTTTGTTGAATTGGTTGAGTGTTGTGACGATGGAAGAGCTTGGTAGTGTTAGTGATGAAAAAAGAACCTGGGGCGCTGTTGGAGTGTTGTTTTATGTTGGAAGGTAAGGATGAATAGCTGGTCTGGTACTTTGTGCTGCGAGAGGTCTGCGATTTATATGCGGCGTCTTCATTCTCTGTATATCTTTAGCATCATGGCATAGCCTTACGATCAACAATCGACGCTTGATGCCAGCCTCGGATTTACAGATCGTCTTCTTGGCAGACTAAGTCGGTGATATACGCTTATAGTCTCGGAGCCGCGAAGTATTTACGGCAAGACCATGTTGACCGAGCGATTCGAAGTGTGTGTTACTGACAAGGCTTTGATCGCCATGTCCGGAAACTAAAAACGGTGTGTAGATCACAATGCACAGGAGCCTTGTTCTGTGTATCACTCGCACTGCCTCAGTGCTATGCATTGAGCTGTTTCTATTTCTACATACATAGCACTTCCACAAGTTGATGCGAACTACATGTAGCGACTCTTGACAATTTTGCGTACCAATATAGACGAATAACACGAGATTCACGTCTTGATGTGTACTGTAGCCATGGCTGTATGTGACTCGGTGAACAACTATTCACTGCTTCTTTCACACGTTCAGACCAATACCAAGGCACAGACTCGAAGTCATTATAATCAAGAAACTTCGTGCTGTCAAGGCTATCACTGATTCCAAGGCTGAACTGTCGAAAGTTACGTAGTAAGCTGCTTATCCTTGCGGTACTGGAAAAATCAACTGGATCGTCCCTCACGGTTCAAGCTCTTCTAAAAGACCGCAATTAATGGTGTAAGGCCAACCAGTTCCTATTCGATGAGTTACCTGCTGGTGGTTAGAGTTTGGTTGTCTCTAGCCTGCAGAAAGTGGTAGCTCGGTCACTATCGATACAACAGGCTGCAAATCTTCCTGCCTGACAGGGCCATTCAGAACACACCGTAACACACGTCACATCACTTGGCAGGCGGTAGGCCGACTAGCCTTGAAGTCTCAGTCTTCGTCGTTACATACAGTGATATCTGTTCCAAGTAAGTGGTTGGAGAAAGATACTCCAGCTCTTCAGTTATTCAGGGTCTTCTGAGATGTTTGTTTAGAATGATATCCGCCACCGAATCACTTGGTGTACCATAATATCAATGTAGAAAGGTGGGAGAATTCATACTTGATGATTGGAAATAGATTATATTACTACATCTGCTATAAATGATCAATACAAAGAAGACAAAGAGACAGAAATCAACTAAAGAACGTGCTTGTGCATTTTGATGTTTGATATGCTCATGAGCTCAATGACCGAGCTGTTGAAGAAGACGACCTCCAGGATCGTCATCATCCATCGTGAAAGGTGATACTTGATCACACTCTTCATAGATCGAACCAGCCGTTCTGCTCCTTCTCAACAAAAGGCTCCAATCTCTCCTTGAAGTCCTCGACGGTCATCTCATCCCAGTCGATGGCTTCAGTCTCAGTCTCGCCCAACTTCTTGGGAGGGATCAAGACGTCACCGATCACATGCAGGCACCCATCACGGGCCACCCCATCGCTGACGACAACATGGCTGAAGCCGTTGATTCTGATGTCAATGAGACGTCCGTATCTGGCAATGTTGATGTTCAGCTCCTTGCCCTCGAGCATGGTAGGCAGAGTGACCTCAAAGAAGCCTTTGGGGACACCGGGACGACCGTGAGAGTCACCATCGCGCTTGAACATGTCGTGGTGACCATCACCGGGCTTGTAGTATGCATCGGAGTAAAGAGTGTGGCTCTCACGAACGACGTGGTAGAGCAAGAGTGACTTGAGGTACTTCTGTCCGTAGTTGCTGAACAAGAAAGCGTTGATCCTGGGACCGAGCTTCTGGAAGGCAAAGTTGCTAGGAGCGAAGAAGGTACCGCCAGTGTGTGTTCCGTTGAGCTCGTCCAGGAGTCCAGTCTTCTGAAGACCGAGTTCGAGGGTAGAGAACTCAGAGGGCAAGAGAGAGATAATCTTGAGGATTTCCGGAGGTGGGAGGATGATAGAGTCAACGCCGTGAATGACACCGTTGCTTCCGAGAATGTCGACGGCGACGATGCGGGAGTAGAAGTTGACAGTCAAGCCACGAGGACCGATGTTGGTGCTGAGACGCTGGGGAAGAGGACCATCACCAAGCTCATTGGAGACGAGAAGAGTGGGAATGGTACGGGTAACAAGGACACGGCCGGCGGGGTAGAAACTGGATCTAGTGTTAGGTTTAAGTTGTTATGTAAAAGAAAGTGATATGAACATACTCAGGGCTGATGTGGTAGCTCAGAATCTTCTTGAGAAGCTCCTTCGAAGGCTTGTGGTGATGCTCGGGAATCTTCTCGAAAGCACGGTCGGTGGGTGCGAACAAGGTGAAGTTGGACTCGGTACCATTGAGTGCCTTGACAATGTCTGGGTACTCATCAACCCACTTGGCCAACTTCGTGGTGTAGTTGGAGGTAGAAATGAGCTGGTAAACAGTCATGTTGGACTTGTGGTGGAAAGGAGGGCCGTGGTGTGGTGGACCGTGCTCGCCACCGCCGTGATGTGGTGGATGAGGATGGTCATGGTCACCGTCGCCGTGGTGTGGTGGGTGAGGGTGGTCATGGTCGTCATCTCCGTGATGAGGAGGGTGGTCGTCCCCGTGGTGAGGAGGATGAGGGTGTGGATTTTCTGGGTTGGGAGCCTCTGGAGGATCAGGTGTTCCAAAGTGGTCGAACAAGTTGACACTCTCCATATCAATCTCGTGAGACATAGCCGAATCGAACCAAGCCTGAGCATCGAATCTTGCCTCATTGAGAGCAGCCTCGGCCTCATTGCCCACCTCTTGCACAAGGTTTAAAGCATCATCAAGAGCATGCTTGGAAGTCTTAGAAATTTGCTCATATTCGTGCTCAGCTTTGTTGGAGACACGGTCGAACACCTCTGAGATCTCCTCGGAGACGTGCTCGAAGGTGCTCTCGAGCTCGCTGAGAATGGCCGACTTGGAGGGGAGCTTGTCTAGGACTGAAGCTGGGCGGCGAGTCTCGATTTCGACGTGCTTAAGGTTAAGGACTTGCTCATTAGGAAGGACGAAAGCATTGCTGAGGGCAGCAAGCTGCAGAAGGACGGTAGCACCCTTCATGATTGTTGATGATGTTGTTGGTTTGGGATCAAGGAGTAGATGGGAAAGCTACTATATATCGTGCTGGAGGCGTAAGCTTCAAGGCGAGTTGTAATCGTCATCAACGTTACGAAGCTCGGGGGTTCATTGGCCCGTCTTAACCCCTTTAAGAGGCATTTCTCCTTCCTTTACAACGACAACAACAACAACCCAGACACAAAGAGACAAAGAGATTGCTATTATCATAACCCAATCAAGCTATGGACCATATGGACTATACTGAAATCTTGTTGCTTAGCCGTACTCTCTCGTGCTGTACTGTGTACATATATACAGTATCCTTAGTCGTAGTATATTCTCGATATTCCGTCTTTGATGCTCTTGGTCTATCCTATCCCATGCGTACTGTCCCGCAGTCGCTGAATCCCATGCCATTATTGTCGTAAATGGTCGACCTTGTCGTCGTCGTCCTTGTCTCCCTTAAGCAAGGCCTAATTAGGGGTCTTCGGAATTCCTATGCTGACACTCCGCAGTTTGTCCTTGGCACAGATCTCGAAAATTCATTATTCTTCTCTTCTTGCTCTTGCTCAATGTAGGTAGCATGCTCTACAAAGCTTCTTGCTGCATCTGGTTCGTGATATAGTGTCGGCGAAGTAGTGTTGTAAAAGTTGGCGTGTGCTGCGTCGTCTGATCCTGCGCTGGCACAATTGAGAACATATTCCGAGCTCAAGTCCAGTTCGCAATCCAGTTCTGAAATGCAGGATGGTACTCTTTTGCTAGAAACGTCATCTCCTTGCGAGTTCCAGATACAGCCAAAGGACCTGCGCTATCCTGTCGTCATGACCAAACAAGGTTGTTGCGCTCAAAAGCAACTCTCAATTCTTCACCCCGAATATCGATACAGTATGTTCGGATTGGTATCTCAACCCCAAGGATTCTGACCGTACCCTTGTTGCTGGTCATGGTACGACGTCTGCTGCTGCTGCTCGTTGTATTGGTGCCAAGCATCATATTGTTCTTGCGTCGAGTGATGAGGCGCATTCATGCCAGGGCCTGTCTGACCAGGATATCCCATATCGTGAGCATAAGCCGGGTCGTTTGCTTGCAATCCAGTACTCGACGGATGAGGCATCGTCACCGTTCGCCTAAGACCATCATACTGCGGACCTGCCGACATTGGTGGATATCCAGATTGTGGTTGGTACCCAGCATACGACGTTGACCCCGACGGGGCGCTCGAGACTGAATAGCTCCCTGAATGCGCGGTGGCGCCTGCATAAGATTGCGGGTAATGTCGAATCGCGTGTTGGGAATGATCGTATATTGGAGAGGCTGAAGGAATATACTGCGCGACGGGTTGCTGGGGATAGTACGATGGTTCCTGGGATGGCAGTGGTGTGATGGCAGCGGTCTGAAACGCGCTCGCAGGTGAGCTCCATGCTGTGCTGCTATGATCGTTCAGTAGGTAAGTCGTTGGCGAGATCGGACCTGTACAAAACGTCAAACTTGATTCTTGTTGGTAAATTGTTTGGGTGCTCTCACCCTGGTAAGGTGCCACCTGTGGTCGTTGTATTGGAACATTGTCGTATGAGCTCTCATGTGGCAGCTGTGGCACTTGTGGGCGAGATAGATCGTCAACTTTCGAGCTTGATTGCGATGAGCGAGACTGCGTAAGGCGTGGCACAGTTGTTGAAATGCTCGAGGATGTGTCTGCAGCCTTCAACCGTGGTTTGTCGGTCTCACCTGGCGGTGGTTCTTGCACTGGTACTGTGAGACATTCCTTCTTCATGCGCTGACAGTTCACACAAGGTCCAGATGGATCTGTTTCATTTGGTTGACAACGAATCTTGCGCCTTCTGCAATGGCCTACATTGTGTCAGTGGACCCATCTCAAGGCTCGGACGATCACATTGATGACAATGGTCACTTACTACAAGCTACCGATGTCCGTTGGTAGCCAAGCTTGTTATTCTTCTTTCGACCTCCAGGAAATTCGTTATCATCCTGCGCATCACGCTGATCAGGCGACGTGAATTCTGTAAGTGAGGGAGACATGTGAGCAAGGTTCAATGCGCAAGGGAAGCCTTGTACATTTGTCAAGAGAGTGACGATCACTTACCTGACATCACAGATGTGTCTGGAAGACTGCTATTATTGAGAATAGGAAGCGCACTTGAAATACAGATCCCACGCCAGTTCCATTCGAGAGGAAATGAGAGCCGCACCAGATCGATTGTAGTGTCGATGTCGCCAGACTGGTGATTGAATCTTGCGATTAAACAGCCAGAACTACCCTCGCATCCAAATCCAGCCCGGAAAGCAACAAAATCGAAACAATTCTCCAACTGTTAGACAGGAGGATCAACCGGAGTGTGGCACCGTGTGCCTGAAGATGAAGATCAATTATCGAACTAAGCCGAGTTGATGGGAAGGTTGCTGTGAGAACGCGAGATTGAACATAGAGAGCGGGAGCAGTGTTGGCTCAGTGCGTGAGATCAAGGTCTGACAAGTCAGTGACTGAGAAGATGAGTCTGAAGATGCGGTCGAAGGTGACTTGGTGAACTAAATGAGCACATGGTATCAGACTAAAGAACCAAGAGCCACAGGACACGCTCTAGCATGGTTCCATGCGTGGCGAGTCACCTTAACCATAAATCGGTGTGACGCCCGCTAAATCGTGGCATCGGGAAAGGCGTCGCAAGATTCAACGGCCGGCAATAAAGTCCAAGAGACTCGACGTGGCTGCATGGACACAGCTTCGAGATATGGAACGCTGGACCCCAGACAACAGCAGTAACCAATTGCCAGCCAGTAGAACGTGATAGCATACCTACGTCCTGCATCATCATGACGAAGCAGACCAGACCTAGAGCGGAAGCTAGACTGCTAGACTGCAGATTTGCGCGTGTATGTACCATCATGTGCTGATATTGAGAAAGGTGGGGTCAGAGCTGCTCAAGGCTCGAGACCAGTTGAATTTCAGCGCTGATTGGCAAATTGCCACCATGAATCCATGATGTTACCTGATGATGTGATGCTAGCATGCAGACGTCGGTCTTTTTAGACGCCAGACGGTGGAGAGATCATCTCAGTTCAGGACAAGATCTCCACCTGACCATGGACCAGAATGCATGGTAACCACGATGTTAGGCCTTGACATGGCGCGCTCCGTATCTGAGATGTTTTGAGCCACGATGAGGTGTTATTAAGAGCCCTTTAATGCTGGCCACTGCAGACTACCGAAATGCATTCACCTTTCCTTTCATTCGTCGCGTGGCAAATCAGATAGCAGTTCCTCTACGGAACACTCGGCGCATAACACCGTTATGTGCTGGGGTAAGCAAAAATAAGGAAATCGTCTAGAAGCCTAGAAGCCTGCTGCTGTGCCTTAAAACATGGAAGACAGATACATGCTAAATGTATTGCATGCGGGTAGATCCAAGGTACATCCACACAAATATGAGGGACAGGCTCCGAGGCAGAACGTAAAACGATTGGTCAGACATGACCGCGAGACGCTAGTAACATTTCTACCTGGGCAGTGGAATGTCACTCACCGGCCTGCACCATATACGCCACTAAAGGCAGGCACGATCCCTGGACGCCTCCAGGTACGTATTAGTATGGAAGCTGTCGGCAGTCAGGTTTTGTAACCACAGTGGCGTCCAGGGCATTGCACGGCGACGGCTAGCTCATGCATAGCATGGTATGCTCGTAGGTGCGTATGCCTCCTGTTTATTGACCTCACCTCATGCGACGTCGTTTGATACCATGACGACCAAATAAGATCGACGAGCTTGTAACGATACCATGGGTTTCGAATAATCTCCATATAGCAAGATAAACGCTGCCCCTCCTAAGCCAGATGGCACTTGTCGTCTAAATAAGCTTCTCATGACGGTTATGGCTCAGTACCTCGACGTCGTACCATCATATCCTACTTGAAGTGTACAGTGCTGGTCTGAAATGCCCTCAATTACCTCGCCTCCCGTCGGCGACGTGTCCACAGGTGTCATGTCTGTCGAGCGCGGACATATACCAATGACACTACAGTGGCTTTGATATACAAAAACGTGTGGGAGAGGCGGCACGGTATTCACTAAACCGAAACCAACTAGACTCGACCAGACTCGATCCAGGCTTGCAGATCACTACCTCATTCTTACTGGTAAATTGAACCTGCTTCTTGGCAGACCATGGATTCGGGTTCGCCTTCTCATCTTCTCCGCCGGGGCCGCTTATGGTGCCGTGCATGTTTCCGATCTCGCGATTTCGAGGTCCCCGAGGCAACTGGAGCTCCAGTTGTTAGTTGGAGCGCAGCAAAATCGAGCGTGTAGTACATATAGTATCGTTGAAGCATCATCTACAGCCGCGGTCGCCCTCCTGCTGATCTGTGTTTCAGCTACCCGACTATCATCCGATAGAGACGATCAAGAAGCAACGGTCTGGGCAGCATTACCTTGATTGAGCGCACAGCCCTGTCGGAGCACGACATGCCAGCTGGTAAAACCGTTTAGTGCGTCGGACATATCTCGTAAGATCAATCCTCTAAGAGATTACACTTACTTTACAGTTGAAACGCTCACACCATAGGACAGAGAGCCTTCGGTCTAGCTTCATCTCCCCGCCTTTAATTCGATATACATTACGAAAAGTCCCAACACGTTTGTCGGAGGACGACCTTCGCGACTCAGACGATCACACTTCCACGAGTCGACCACGCGAGACTACCGGCTGTTCCAGATAGATCTTCTCGGTGCTTGCACCAGTGCGCCAGGTATTAAACGACCTCCTGCATTGGAGGCGGTGACATTCCGCTGAATTGTTACCGATTACAGCTTTCCGACGATTGTCTAATTCGTCTTGTCATGCTGCTTCCCAACCTGTTTTCAATAACACGTAATGTACAATGATGGCATCCACCGTGTCGTGTTGACAAGCTTTAGAGCAGCTCAACAACAACCTTCTTGAGTGCATAGTATATCAACAGCTGTAATGGTGAGCCAGCCGCCTGAGCAACTCCAAGCTGTCGGCAAAAGTGTTGTACGCTTGTGCAGAGCAACTTCCTAGCGAGAGTCCACGCAATGGTGGTAGTAGACCTTTGATGTCGTTTCGTGGGTGCACCATTCACCTTCTCTTTGTCATACGTAGCGGAGCTCGGGACTCTGCTGCGCTGCAGTGGTACATTGACGGTAGAGTCAAATCCTCTGCAGTGTTCACTGCAACGCACCGTAAACAAGCACAATCTCGATCATGTCATATCTCGATCAGATCACAGTATAAGGTAAAAGAAAGCCCATCTTAGAGTGTTCATTCGATGATCTTGCGAAACCAATGCAATAATAGTATATTCACCGTATGTCTGCACGTTATAACTCGGCCTGCTTCTCATGAGAAGCAAAGATTTCAGCTGCATAGGTAGACAAAGTTCACCTCATTGAATTTCGACATAGTGACTACCAACAACGACGGCAGCTCATCTTTTGTCTTTATCACGATCTTTCGTACGTTTTTATCATCCGTATCAGCAATTCGGATACGTTGAAGATGCAAGCACGCCTTACTGAGGCGGGAATAGTGTAGGAGGAACGAGTATAATAGTGTCATTTATTCAATATGCTCTCTGGAGGCCTTCCCAGAGTTTGGTCGAGGCAGATAGATTTCTTCCTACCTCCTAGCAACTTCTAGAGGAGTCTGCGCAGCTGGATCAAGACACGAGGGAATGTTGAAGATGCAATAGAATGTCCATACACTTCTTAATAGCTGGGTATTTGTGTTCAATATCTGTCTGAGTCTCTGATACTGTGTTAGCTCAGCTCGGCAGGCGTCAGCTGTAGATTGATCACATGTCAGCGGATATAAGGAAGGACTTAAGAATTTCTTTTGAACCTTCTTGAAACACAGCTGAAGCATTCCAAATCCAGCAGCAACAACATGGCCGCAACAAAGAGAAAGGCTGAGGAGAAGCCAGCAAAGAAAGCGCAAAGTAGTGGGAACGATCGCGCAGCAAAGCGACCCCGTAAAGAGGACGACCCAGCAAAGACCCCTCGAGAAAAACCTGCTGCAAAAGAAGCGTCAACGCAGAAGCTACTCCCAAAGGTCTCAATATTACAGCAAGAGGAGAAAGCTTTTCCAAGAGGAGGAGGAAGTGTTTTGACACCACTGGAGCATAAGCAGATTCAAATACAGGCAACACGGGACGTTTTGTTTGAAGAGTCTGGCCAGAAGAGACCTGCTAAAGATGGCCTGGAAGATGGTTCGGACTTTGAGTGCCACAGCGGCGAGGAAGAGAAGAAATTAAAGAAGAAGAGCAAGAAGACGAGGAGTGCCAAGGTCGCAACCGGAGAGCAAGCGGAGAAGCGATTGAGGGTAGATGGCCTCAAGTTCAAGAGATTAGCACCAGGTGTACTGATCCTCAGCCAAATCACGCACATATCCGCTCAGGAGCTGGTCGTAGACCTACCGAACAACCTGACAGGTATCGTGCCTATCACGAATATCTCGGCGCAATTCACGAAGAAGCTTGAGGCACTGGCGAATGCAGTTGACAAGGAGAAAGAAGACGAGAATGACGAGGACGACGCGGATGACGATGATGTGAACTTGAAGGACTACTTCCAGATCGGACAATATCTTAGGACATCTGTGGTGTCGACATCCGAGGAGTCACAGGGCAAAGACGCATCGAAAGCACGTAAACGGATCGAACTTACCTTAGAGCCGCAAGTGACGAACAAGGGCATCTCTTCATCTGATGTGTGTCCGAATTGCATGTTGCAGGCTTCGGTCAAAAGTGTAGAGGATCATGGCTTAATTATGGCACTGGGTCTGCAAGAGTCTTCAGTCAGTGGATTCGTGCCGAAGAAGGAACTGCCAGATGGATTCAACATCTCCAAAGTCCGTGAAGGTGCGGTTATGCTTTGCTCTGTAATCAAGCTCGAGCAGAATGGTAAGGTTGTGAAGCTTTCCGCCAGACTATCCAAAGCTGGCGACGCTAGCAAGGTTATGACACTCCAGAAGGCACCGACTATCAACTCGATCCTACCTGGAGCCGCAGTGGAGGTCCTCATCTCTCAAACTTCCTACACAAGTCTTGCTGGCAAGGTTATGGGCATGGTTGATGTTGCTGCAGATATCGTTCATTCTGGAGCTGGACCTCGTAATACCGATATCGAGGCCAAGTACAAAATCGGGGAGAAGGTCAAGGCGAGGATCATCTTCATGGTTACCGATGGGGACAGCAATGTTTTCGGCGTTTCGGTGCTTGACCACATTCTGACACTATCCGAGCATCAATCCGCTATGGGCAAAAAGCCACTAGAAGTATTACCTCTAAGTGCAACTATCGAGCAAGCGAAGATTGTCAACGTCGAGTCTGGACTGGGTCTTTATGTCGACGTTGATGTCAAAGGCGTTCCTGGCTTCGTACACATATCTCGAGTAGCAGACACGAAGATTGATACTCTGTCCAAGGAAACCGGCACATACAAATCAGGAACGACGCACAAGGCCAGACTCGTTGGCTATAATGCTATAGACGGCTTGTACCTGTTATCTCTGGAGAAGAGTGTTATTGAATCGCCATTTTTGCGCATTGAGGACTTGCCTATTGGTGGACTTGTAAAAGGAAAAGTGGAGAGGATTGTTGTTAATGCAAGAGGCGTTGGCGGCATCATAGTCAACCTGGCTCCGAGCATTAGTGGCCTTGTTCCTGAGATGCACTTGTCCGATATACACCTGCAACATCCGGAAAAGAAGTTCAAAGTGGGAATCAATGTGCCTGCTAGAGTCTTATCGACAGACTCAGACAAACATCAAGTTCGTCTCACACTCAAGAAGACTTTAGTAAACTCTGATGCGGCTATCTGGACTTCGTTTAACTCCATCAAATCTGGCGACAGCTCTCTTGGAACGATTATCAAGATTACACCCAAGGGCGCCATTGTACAGTTTTACGGAAATGTGATAGCCTTCCTACCTGTTTCAGAAATGAGCGATGCCTTTATTGCTGATCCAGCGCAGCACTTCCGTATTGGACAAGTCGTCAATGTTCATGCTAAGAGTGTAGACGCTGCCGCAGCGCGAATGACTGTATCATGTAGACTACAAACAGGGGCTGATGCTGCGCAAGACGCTGCATTTGAAAAGGTCCAGGTTGGTGATCTGGTGTCAGGAAAGGTCGTGGCCCAATCTGCCGAAGACATTACAATCGACTTACAATCAGGTTTGAGAGGTATACTTCCGATTGGCCACCTAACAGATGGAGATGACGAAAAGAACAAGTCAGCAGCAAAACGTATAAAAGATGGCAAACAATTGCAGGACCTATTAGTACTGGATGTACACGACAAGCGACGATCGGTAGCTCTGACCGCCAAGCCCAGTCTGGTCAAGGCTGTCAAAGCTGGTAATCTCGTCAAGTCATTTGGGGATGTTGCCACCGATAAGTCGGTCAATGGTTTTGTACGTCATATCACGCCCGATGCTGTCTTTGTGCAATTTGCTGGAGGAGTCACGGGCCTACTACATAAAACTCAGCTCACAGATGAGCTCAACAAGCTTCCTAGTTTTGGATTGAAAAGGGATGCATCCATTACGGCTAAGGTTGTCAAAGTAGATACTGCGTCTCAACGATTCTTCCTGTCGATGAAGGAGACAACTGAGGCAACACCAACTCCCACAAAAGCTAGTGCTACTCCCGGTTCAATGAGCAACCCAGTCGATGGTAAAGCTACAACTCTCGATGATTTCGCCATAGGCAAGACCACCAGAGCAAAAGTCACTTCTATCAAAAACTCCCAGCTCAATGTAAGGCTTGCTGATGGCGTGCAAGGCAGGATAGATGTTTCAGAAGCATTTGCAAAGTTTGAGGACATCACAGACAGAAAGAACCCACTAAAAGCTTTTACGGCGGGTGACGTTCTTCCAGTAAAGGTTCTTGGTATGCACGATGCTCGCAGTCATCGTTTCCTACCTATCAGTCATCGTGGTGGCAAGGTACCACTCTTCGAGCTCTCCACGAAGCTAGCGACAGGCGATAGCATTGTTAGCCTCGACCAAGTCAAGCTAGACACTTGGTACAGCGGCTTCGTGAACAATATTAACGATCTTTGCATATGGGTAAACCTGTCGCCCAACGTTCGCGGTCGTATTGATCGCATGCATTTGTCAGAGGACATATCCCTGCTGAACGACCTCGAGAACAGTTTCCCCATTGGTTCAGCTATCCGTGTTCGAACTACCAACATAGACGTCGCCAAACAGCGCTTGGACCTCTCAGCCATCGAGGCTGCAGCGGCTCTGAATTTTGAAGACGTGACCCCAGGGATGATAGCGACTGGCCGTGTTACGAAAGTGACAGAACACTCTGTATCTGTTCAACTTAGTGATAGCGTATCAGGTCAAGTAGGACTAACTGAGCTGTCCGACGATTTCAACGAAGCTGATCCTACAAGCTACAATAAGAACGACGTAGTTCGCGTGTGTGTTCTGGATGTGGACAAGTCAAATAAGCGTATTTCGCTATCGACGAGACCCTCGAAAGTTCTCAGCTCTGCACTGTCGGTCAAAGACAAATCATTGTCAAGCATCGATCAGCTCAAATCTGGAGATGTGGTGCGTGGTTTCGTCAAAAATGTTGCCGAAGTCGGTGTGTTTGTTACTCTGAGCTATAATCTGACAGCCTTCGTTCGCGTTTCTGAGCTCTCTGATGCATACGTTAAGGATTGGAAGGCAGATTTCGAGGTTGATAAGCTAGTCACGGGCAAGATCTTGAACATCGACGACAAGACTGTGAAGATGAGCCTGAAGCCATCGGTCGTATCGGACGACTACGTGCCGTTGCTCTCCTTCATCGATCTGGAGGTTGGTGAGGTTGTCACTGGTAAGATAAGAAAGGTTGAGGACTTTGGTGTTTTCATCGTCGTTGATAACTCGCACAATGTATCTGGATTGTGTCATAAGAGCGAGATTGCAGAGCAGCGTGTCGAAGATGTCAAGAAGCTATATAGCGAGGGGGATGCTGTCAAGGCGATGGTGTTGAAGGTAGAGCCCGATAAGAGGAGGGTGAGCTTTGGTCTGAAAGCATCGTATTTCGAGGATGGCGATGATGATGAAGATGACGACGATGAAGGATTGCATGATGCAGACTCGGACGCTGGCGTGGACCTGGACGACGAGGATGCCATGAGTGTCGACGGTGGTGCACAACTTGACGAAGATATCGAGCTTGCTGATGACGATGATGACGACGCGGAAAGTGAAGATGATGATGATGACGACGATGCTGCTGCAGAAGATGAGAGTGACGAGGGCGATGAAATGGTAGATGCACCCGCAGCAGCGTCAACTGGCGCCCTCGACGTTGGCGGTTTTGACTTCTCTGGTACTGCTGCACTTGATGCGATGAGCACTCCAAATGACCTCAACGCAGACAGCACAACCGCCACCAAAAAGAAGAAGAAGTCTAAGCCTGCTATCACCACCGATCTTACTGATACTCTCGACTTCCATGGCCCACGCTCTTCCTCAGACTTCGAGCGTCTCCTTCTCTCTTCACCCCACGACTCTTCGCTCTGGATCCAGTATATGGCATTCCAGCTCAACTTGTCTGAGATTGAAGCAGCTCGCACAATCGCAGAGCGTGCTCTCAAACGAATTAACATTCGCGAGCAGGAAGAAAAGATGAACGTGTGGATTGCTTTGCTGAATCTGGAGAACGCCTACGGCACAGATGACTCTCTCGAGGATGTCTACAAACGTGCCTGCGAAGTGCAGGATCCCAAGGACATTGGCGAGCGATTGGCGTCAATCTATATCCAAAGTGGCAAGATGAGCGTAAGTCATACCACTTACCTCACATAGTACGCATCTACTGACAAACATACCAGAAAGCAGACGATCTCTTCCTTGCCCTGACGTCGAAGAAACAGCACACTGCTGATCCACACCTCTGGCTCAACTTCGCTCGCTTCCTGTTCGACTCCATCTCGCCTCCATCACCTACTCGCGCTCGTGCTCTTCTGCCACGTGCCATGCAATCCGTGCCTCAGCACCTCCACCGCGACCTGCTCACTTCGTTCGCCGCACTCGAATACAAGTGCACTAACGGTGATGCCGAACGGGGCCGTACCGTCTTCGAAGGCTTACACGACACTTACCCTAAGCGAGGGGATCTATGGGATCAGCGTGTACAGCTGGAGATAAGTAAGCAGGAGTGGGAGGTTGTGCGTAGTGTATATGAGAGAATGACCAAGGTGGGCATGAAAAAGCGAAGGGCGAACTTTGTGTTCAAGAAGTGGTTGGAGTTTGAGGAGGAACATGGGACGAAGAAGGAAGTTGAAAAGGTAAAGGCTAGGGCGGAGGAGTGGGTTGAGAAGCAGGCACAAAAAGCCGAGGATATGGATCAAGAGGATTAGGTCGGTCAGTTGTGTTAGTATTGAAGATGCGTGTATAAAGACTTGGCGTTGACACGTTGTAAATATTAGCGTTGTGCTTGGAAGCATTTTCTATCAGGAACGCCTTTTCATCAAAGACCACCCAAAGATCTTGTGAATTCTCCTGTCGCTGGATGCAGGCTTTTCGCCTCATTTGCAGATTCTGTTAATATCGTGACCGTGGCTTCAAGTGTACGCTGCAAGCTTATCAAGCATCTACGTCGCATAAGAAACATTCATTTAGTACTGTACTTTCCAAGGTTGTTACAATGTCCGCAACAAAAGATCCTCTCGTGCTCCCACGCCCATCCTCCTCCTACAAAAGCAGACCTCCAATTCCCGCACCAACAGAAACATCATTCACCTCAACCTTCGGCACTCTGCTGCCAAAAGCCAACTACCTCTCTACACCAGCTGGTCGCGTGGCGTATTACACTTTCCCTTCTTCTTACCCCATCAGCAACGATGCTACACCAGCACCAGCCCGCGTCCTCCTAATCCACGGAATTCAAACACCCGCCATCGGTCTCCTGCCACTCACCCGCGCGTTACGCAGCTCTTTCCCAAGCACGTACTTCGTGGTCTTCGACCTCTACGGCCACGGCCTAAGCGACACCCCATATGTCCCGCATACACCCAACCTCTTCCACAACCTCATCGACGCGCTCCTCGATCGTCTCAACTGGACTACAGCGCACCTAGTCGGCTATTCCTTCGGCGGCATTACAGCCGCCGGCTACGCTGCAACGCGCCCTGACCAAGTGCAGAGTATAGCACTGGTTGCGCCAGCGGGATTGTACCGTTCTTCCGACATGCGGGGCGAGTTTCTGGCTCACGACTGTGCGGATGAGGGCGCAGCGCGCGATTGGATTCTACGGCTCCTTGAAGGAGGAAAGGAGCTTGTCGTGCCGGTGGATTGGCGGGAGCGTGTTGCGCAGGGTGAGGTGGTTGCGGAGGCGGTTAGGGAGTGGGAGATGGAGGAGCACCAGGGGCATGCAGCGAGCGTGGTTGCAATTTTTAGGGATGGTGGGGTTATGGATAGTGCGGAGGTGTTTAGACGGGCGAGTGCGGCGGGGGTGGATAGGTTGGTTGTGTTGGGGGAGCTTGATGATGTTGGTGGAGTGAAGGAGTTTGGGGACGTGGGATTTAAGGATGTGAGTGTGGTGGAGGGTGTTGGGCATGGTGTGGTGAGGGAGAGGGTGGAGGAGGTTGCGGAGGCGATTGGGGAGTTTTGGAGGGTGTTGAATTGAGAAGTGGTCAGGATAAGATTGGACGAGTCGTTGTAGCAGAAGCGCAAGATGTCAGGCATTGAACGGCGTATGTCGTTCATATAGATAAGTGGTTTGAAAAATAGTATGGCGAGGCTAACAAGATATAGTATATCCTTCAACATAAATAGAATAGACCATTACAACACCGCGAGCAAACGACATACTGGGGACACATACACGCACGAACCAACAATGCAGTTCAGCAAAGAGATCTGTCCACTTCGCTGTAATTCAGGTCGACTTGTTGTCCTGTCGTTCTGAGCAGTCAAGACTACTTGTTGGAGTATGCAGGAGGTGGTGTTCTTGGTTGTTGTAACATCGTTGTCCTCCTTGCATTATTTCTGCTCTCTGTAGGTCAATGTCCATCACACTCCTGACTCCTCTTCACTCTCACACTCCGTCAAAGTCTTTCGCTGAACAAGAAGTAGACCATCTCCAATTGAGATAGAGTGCAAAGTCAATTTCGGATAGCCCTCGTTTAACTGCAGAAGCGCAGTTGTACATGAGCTTTTTCATTTTGTGTCCGGCGGATACTTGCCGTCTCAATTCCAACATCAATCTCTTCCCCCTCGTCCTCCTCCTCCTCCTTCCTTCCTTCCTTCAGTGAAACATGAACCCAGTCTCGGACAACAAAAGTTGAAAAGACCAACTCCCTCCCCGTCACATCCAGTTCAAATCAGTCATCAACCTTCAGGACGATTGGAGACAGTCTAATTGCCATCATCAGGCATCATGACAACCGCCGTCAACGGCATGGCAGCTATCGTCATGAACCCATCATCAGCCCTCAAACTTGTGGCAAATCTGGAAGTTGGGGAGATGGACCCAAGAGAGAAAGTATCTTTAGCCTGGCAGACCCCAAAAACAGGAGGAGAGAGGGTCGAGGTGATTCGTGTCTGGGATGCGGACTTCAAGGAGCACAATATAACTGCGTGGTTCTTTGTTGGTTGCCAAAGGTGGTACCGAAGACAGCGCTAGCGTTTATAGGTGTGTGGTGGAAGGTAAGATGTGCGGAAGGTAAAGAAAGACGAATGATACCGCATAGACTGCTGAGACAGCATAATTGCAATACGAGTCGGCTTGGCACTGCTTACTTCAGGAGTTCACTGCTCGAGTTTTGCCAAGCCCGCCAGAGACATATTGTCACGGTAAGCAGCTTTTAACGCTGTGCTTAAGCCAGTCGCAATCAGACGTCAGACAGAAAGTTTACCGTGGGAATGACATTCTCACTTTCAGAGTCTTTGTAAGAAAAAGATAGGATCTGGCCGCAAGCCGTACTTGAGATAGCTCCCAGGGGGAAGGTTATGTGCTACTAACTTGTTTACGAGTACGAGCAGTTGCCGTATGCACTGTCTTTAAATTGTGTCGAAGAGTGCGTGGCGTTCTGTTTCGGTACAATAAGGACATTGCATACAGGAGCTGCCCAGTGCTCGTACGCTCCATGGAGGGTTCTGGTCGACGCAAGACTCTTCCAGGGTGCTGATGTCGAGTGTACGGTAAGCCGCGAAGAGTACTAATTCATCTGATCAGTATGGCTATTGATCTGGGTCCGTTCAGACTCTGCTGTCTTGCCACATTATGCCATGGTGGTGGTCGTGGTGAATAGCAACTGGGCTGTGAGATTTTATTCGCTATTCGGCAGCTCAAAGCTTTTGCTGAGAAGTGATCAAATATAACTAATCGGCGAGGTGTGATCATAATTGCTTCATTGAGAACATCGCTGTATGCAGCGTATGGGAGTCAAGAAATACGATAGTAAGTAGATATGGTAGCGCAAATATGAGCATAGACATGATATGCCAAGCTTGATGATGAGTCTGGGGTGATTCGTGGCTAAGTGTGTTGAAGCATAACTGCCGGCGACATCTCTAAAAATGAAGATGTTATTCGCAATACTGCCAGGTTCCTGTTAACGATATCTACCAGTATAGCGTAGGTTGATGACCGGTCTATGCAATCGCAACATTCCTTATAGTTGGCTATAGGCTATCTCATTTCAGCTTTCAGTCCCCATCGAATCAGTCCCTGTTGATAACAAGGGTGTCATCAGCGCAAAGATTCATGTGCTATATTGTTTGTAACCGTAGTGATACATCCCCGGACATGGCAGGCGAGCTAAGCACGGAGGTATTCGTAGTTGACCCTCACGCTTCTGCTGTGTTAAGTTGTCTGCTCCGTGGATAGGAAGGTACACGGTATCGAGGACCGAGATCATCGCTCGCGTATACCGTCGAACTACACCTACCTTCCTTGCCGATGTTGGAAGGCACCTACCTCCTTCATCCCTCCCAGGCCTGGTGTTCTGCAGATGTGAGAAGGTTCAAATGTGAAAGGAGGAAGAAGTCGTGACATACAACGCCAGGGAGGTATACCTTGGCGCGAGTGTAGCAAGGTCATGGTTGCATGTACACAGATCTCTGTGGGAACATCAAAGAATCGGCGAGGCTAGTCAAAGCTGCAACTCGAGGAATGGACATAGGATTTTCACAGAACAGAACCATCCTCAAGTAGCAGGTCATTGGCAGTCGTTGGTGCTAAGAACATTGTTGTCGAACGATGACAGGAGGGTCGAGATAGCAAGTGAGTTCTCTTAGCTGATGACAGTGTCAGAATGTTGATGAAGACAGAGTTCACGAAACAGCAGAAGAAGGAGGAGGAGGAGGAGGAGGCAGAAGAGGATACACAGACTCTCTCGATCACGATTACAGCTAGCAAATGCTGTTGGTGAACATTCGCTTTTAAGCTCTTCTGTGGAAGCAACACCAACACTTTTCGAGTGTGATAAGAGCTTCCAGAGCGGATCATAACTTGCAGATGTAGCATATAACTTTTGAGTGATTCAGACTTGGTTTCAAAAGGATATGACTTCTCACTGTGCTCTTCGACTACAATGTGGTCCGAGGACTCTTGAGCAGTGACCGGCAGATAACAATACAGGTAGCAGGAAGCACACTTGTTTGCATAGGGAAATGTGGCAGTGCTGATCACACCAGTCTCTATCGATGATGGAATGTCTCAAGCTCAAGTAGATAGGAGAGGAGATGATCATGATCTTTATGACATTTTTGATATCGCGACGTGCATTGACGATGAACGTTGAGCATGCAGTGCTAGTATATGCAATATGAGGTAGAGGTAGGATGTACACGATGTACACGATGTATAATGGATCACCTTCCAAGGCGAGAAGAAGCCACCTTGTGCTACATCGAACTCGAGCGTGCAACGAAGGAAAAAAGAAAAGAGTTGCGAGGTCATAACTCGACGTCAATGGCTTACCTCTAGCTTCGGGGCGCCTTCGCATAAAAGCAGAAAAGAAGCTTAAAAAAGATCGCCCAAACGTGCATCGCCAATCGACCCTGTTTGTGAGAGGTGAGAGGAGCTAGAGACGCGCCGGAGTAGTAATCGCAAAAGCACGTGGTCGAATGACCTACCAGGCAAGGAATGATATGGTCTATGCACGGATCAACTCCTCTTGCTGGTAGCACAGTTTCAGGTTTTTGGTGGTGGAGCATGAGATAGGTAAGGTGCATCTGCCTACTGCTGAGTGACGACAGTGGGGTGGATTCGACCCCTGCCTGTACGAGCCTGCTAAGATAGCGTAGCCTGCTAACAGATGAATGAGATGGAGCTCAGTATCGCAATGTCATCACCGTTAGCATATGAATAGTACCAGGTCGTAAGATGTTTCAGAATAGAGCCTGAACCATTGTCCTGGGCTGAGAAGGGTCTGAGCTCCATATCAAGCGCTCTCGTCCTTGCAAGTCGAGTAATCATCATCGAAGAAAGGTGATCAGCAGGGTTGAGGCTCGACAAGGATTGTTGAGTGGTGCGATGCGGGGATATGGGGAAGCGAACTAGCAAAAATAGCTGTAAAGTGGGCAGCAGCGTCGTCAGCTTCCAGTTTTGAAGAGTGGTTTGATCGTTGGCGCTGCACCGCGATTCCGTCCGTGCCATAGTCACCGAGCCGGATAAACTTCCACGAAGCTTGTTGTTGAGGGTAAATGAAGCAAAGGACAGTCGTTTGGTGAAGATGTGGCTTCCTGTCCTCTAAAGGAGACACGAAGCAGTGCAGTGATGAAAGCGAGGAAGAAGAAGGAAGTAGCCCTTGAGCTACAGCAGTCTAGAGTCGTGCATGCAGCAGCGTTGTAGCTAAGCGGGCTTCGAGAACACCGACCGGAAGTGACATAGTGACAATCTGTGTGTAAAGTGCATAATCGAGTATCTCCAAGGTCAGGTGTCTTGTCAACGATGTTTCGTAGACTTACAAGCGCCAACAGCTGAAATTTACTGAATGCTTAGAACGGCAACAAGATTAGCACAATAAGAATACGGTTTGATTGGGGAGAGACGTATCACTCGAGTCAATCTTGGAACCAGCTTCGAAGAAAAGTCTCTTCTCATTGCCGACGGCCGATCTTGGTGATCGACGGAGGACAAGCTCAATGCCTCACGCCTTTTGAGACGATCTCGTATCATTAGACAACATTTCTGAAACCCCAGCAAGAGTGCACAGCGTCGTGCAGTTTCAGAATCCGCTAGAGGCATTATGCTTCTCGGCGCGTCTCTAGCGTGCATACACTAGCTAGGTGGTACATATAGGATAAAGCTGTTGTCAAACCCTTGCCGCAAGCTTTTTACCCTGCTTCTCCCTGCTGAAAACTGCTATCTTCAAACCAAAGTCAAACGTCTGACTTGCATACAGCATGCTGATTGTCAGCAGACCAAGGTCATCAGTCTCCCCAGCCATCAATCCGTCTTACGTGCACATGGTTCTGTCAGATGAAACGAGAACCATTAAGCTCGTGATGGACCGACAATAGTAATTCAGACGTATGATCACATCGGATGGTGGTAGCATATACTGAAAGAGGCTGTCATACCAACAAATGTAACGCATCATCGACGGTTTCTCAGCGCCGCCGTATTTTCAATATGGAGGACCTTCTCCAAGCCGGCAGACAAGCCCAAATGTGGGGTAGTAGTGACACGTAGCTAAATGTATGCATCATGAGCAGCACATCCGCGGTCCTGTTCACATCACGGTGCGCCACCAGTTTGTTGCAAAGTTGGGACACGACGACAGCAGAGAACGAGCTCTTCGACAATCTTGGAGCGAATCCGTTTGTATAGCAAATAATAGCACGGCACAAGCGGATAGTGGAATCGAGGTCTGGACATAATGGATATTGTCGACGATATAATTGTTATTTTGTCTTTGTATGGCAATTACAGTAGATGACAGACTGAAGAATGCAGATCCAGACCTCCAGACTGTTTGATGGCTGAAAAGGGAGCATAAAGCAGCGGGATGAGACAAATTGTGAGAGGGCAAGCGAGCTTCGAATAGCGTGGCAACCAATCATGCCAGGACGGTTGAGAGTGATGGGCAACGACTTGTAGTGGATTCCAACCTTTTCTCGCCGGCGTATCGCTACGATCCTGTGCTGGCTCTGACTCGTCATCCAACACTAGCCACTTTTAATTCTCCCGCCCCTCCGTAGAGTCTCAACCCTCTCACATCTTTATATTCTCCCATCATCCTCGTTCTTTCATTCCTGCTTCTTCTCTCTCTACATCACAAACTACTTGCACATCTTTCCCTGCAAATAACCTAGCATCATCACTACTACCAACATCTCAACCACTATCAACCTCACACACAAATCCAAGATGCTTTCCAAGGTTGTCCTCGTCGCCTCTGCCCTTGCGGCCTCCGTCTCTGCCCAGGGCGTTACTGCCAAGATCTCTCCCACTGCTCCCGCACCTGCTGGCTGCACTGGTACTCAGGCTCAGCCCTTCAACATTGCTGTCGTCAATGCCACCTCCGCATCCCAGAAGATGAAGGTTAGTTTGGATGAAAAGGAAGAGACGAAATAAGGGTAGAAGCGCCAGATCACTAACATATTCTTTTCTTACAGCGTCAATCTCAGTACAACAACGCTGATGTCCTCGCCATCACACTCACCAACGGTGTCCTCACCGACTCTCAAGGCCGTATTGGTTACATCGCAAACAACAGGCAATTCCAATTCGATGGTCCTCCCCAGACTGGTGCTATCTACACTTCTGGTTTCTCCGTCTGTGGTAATGGTACTCTCGCTCTCGGTGGCTCTACTATTTGGTACGAGTGCTTGAGCGGTGCCCCCGCTGGTAGCACCGCTGGTAGCTTCTACAACCTTTACGACCAGAGCCAGGGTGCTCAGTGCTTCCAAATCTTCATCGACGCCCTCCCTGTTGCCTCTTCCTCCTCAGCCGCTGCCTCCAGCACCTCTGCCGTCAGCCAGATCACCGACGGTCAGGTTCAGGCTACCACCCCTGCCAGCTCCCTCGCTGCCGCCACTCAGATCTCCGACGGACAGATCCAGGCTACCACCCCTGCCAGCTCCCTCGCTGCCGCCACCCAGATCTCCGACGGACAGATCCAGGCTACCACCCCTGCCAGCTCCCTCGCTGCCGTCACCCAGATCTCTGATGGACAGATCCAGGCCACCACCCCTGCCAGCTCTCTCAAGACTACTGCCGTTGTCTCCAGTGTGTCTCGCGTCAGCCAGATCTCTGACGGACAGATCCAGGCCACCACCCCCGCCAACGGCACTGTCGTTCGTCCTACCACAGTCGCCCCTTACCTCGGTAACGGTGCTGCTGTCATGACTGCTGCTCCTGCTGCTGCCGCTCTCGGTCTTGCTGCTCTCTTCATGCTATAAGCATGTCGCTAGTCAGCAATGGTTTTTCCTTTTTTACAACCTGCAAGAGCTTAGGATATATCCAAGCAAGGTATATAGACGTGAAGACAGTTTCTTTTTTTTGCATTTACATCGGTCGTTTTGGGTGGTCAAATTGATATCTTTTGGGCCTTCCTGAAGGAGAATCTCGGGTTTCGACAGCATAGCATGTATATAGCGAGCATTACTTGATACCTCCCTTTACTTGGAGTTTTAATAATAATAATACAACAAAAGTTACGCTCTGACCATATCCATGCTTCCTTTCCTTTCCTGAACTCGACATCACGCTCTCGCCTACATTCATGATTCTGCCATTTCCCTGGTGCCTGAGAAGAATGTCTAGTGATACGGTGCTCGAGCTGACAGAAAATCTCCCTAGCGTGTGCCCGAAATAGCTGACTCTATCAACAAAGGCGTACATTGTATGCCTGCCTGGCATGTTTCAGCTTTCGTCCAGCTTTTCAGCTCAAGTTTCGCCATCCCTCCCCCCTGAGTCTGGACTGGGCGAGGCGAGGCGCCACGCAAAATTAGCTTCATCTTGGCACGACGCGTGTCTCGCAGATAAGGTTACCGATTGGCGATTCAGTTCTGATGACTAATATCCTCCTTTCACGTGAATAATAGCCCAGCTGCCAGCAGGGTTACGAAAGTCGTGATGCCAAGCTTTTGTTGCGAGCTTCTTAGGTACTCGAGAAGGATATACACCATTGATTGCGTGATTTGTGTTGCGTATTTGTCAATTGTATTCCATTCGAGCTTCGACTTCGAGACTGTGATATCTTCGCTACACCCCTCGTCTAAGAAAAAAAACAATCAATACCGCCATAATGAGCAACTACGACTGGTCGAAACCCCTCTTCATCACCGGCACAACCACGTCTGGTATTCTAGCTGGTATGTTTGCAACCACTTACTCCCTGGTGCTTTCCATGCCTCCCTCTCGACTCGAAGCTATCATGTCAACAACGAAGCCAACAGGAAACGGGTCCTTCATTATCACCATGACCCCTTGCCCACTCTCACACCTTCAAAACCAACCACTAACCCTCTCTCCCTCACAACAGGCGGCATAGCCTCAATGACCCTTCTCTCCATCCCCGCCCTCCTCCGCGCCCCCACCAACCAGCTCCTCCTAACCGAATGGCGCTCCCTGCGCACCCGTGGCCGCGCCTACGCCCAACCCCTCTCCCTCCTCGCCGCAACATCCTACTTCCTGACCGCCTACCTGATCCACTCGCCCCGCCTGCCCACCCGCACCTACAAGCTCGTCGGCGCCGGGCTCGCCACGCTCGCAATCATTCCGTTCCGCTTTTTGGGCATGTATGGCGCGAATGTGGAGCTGCTTCATAGGGAGGAGGAGAGCTTTGATAAGGCGGGAGAGGGGAAGAGTGAGGAGGCGGAACAGGTGGCGACGGGGGATAAGGAGCATACGAGCTTGGATATGATTAGGTGGTGGGGGAAGATGAATTTGGTAAGGGCGGCGCTGCCGTTTGTGGGGAGTTTGTTGGCTTTTGATGCTTTGTAGTGGTGAGATTGGTGGTTCGGTCGGGAGTGGAGGGGGTAGGAAGGCAAGGTGGATGTAGGGGGGAGATCTCAAGGGAGAAGAGATGGGAGCATATACTGGCTAGTGGTGGAGCAGTTGTGACTGTGTCGGACTATAGTTGCACGCAGGAGGACAACAAATAGCAAGGGCGATGGCACGAGTGTCACAACCCAAAGGATCAAATATACGAGATTGGAGTTTGTAAAGTACACATGGTTTTCTAGTTTTCATGTATTGATCTACAAGTGCAAGCAACATCACGAGGCTTGATGCTGCTGACAAGAATATGTCCAATCCAGGCAATGTACTCTGAAGATGGTCCGTTCTATCCTGTCAGCAATCACACCACTACCAAAACAGCTCCAACCTTCAAGAACGATGACATAGTCGTGTTCAATCATGAGCAGCTTACAGTTGTAGTACCTCGAGAATTAGGCACACGCATCAGCTTAACCTGAAAGCTATAGGCTCGCACAAGACATTACAGCTGGTATATCAGTATCGCATTTAGCATACTTTAAACACGCTAAGAAACCAAGATCGTAGCTACACCAGCAGCTTTGTAGTAGGTCAACGGATCGACGAGTATCGCATGTATAGAAAGAAGGCAGGCAGGGCTCCGCTGGAGGAGCAGATACACCATAAACTTGGTCAAGCTCAAGGGCATGATAGTCTTGTGACAAGTTCACTACGATCTTTACAAGATAGCCAGGATTTTGGTTTCATTAAGTATCTTGCGAGGGGTATATCATGCATCCCAAAGGCTTAGCATTTGAGATTTTGAAATGTAGAAATTGTACTCAAAGGTAAAAAAGGTGTGGAGGCACGCGGAGGTTGCTGAGGGGGGTTTTCCTGCTCTTAGGCTATAGTACGGTTTTTGGTATCTCATCAGATTGGAGTTTCAACCTTCGTGTCTATCTGCACCCCGCCGGAGATGCAAGCATGATACGTCGACAAGAATAGGAGGATGATGCTAAGGCCAAAGTGTGCGCTTAGTGCCAAGTTCGCTTGGTTGCTTTACTTCGTACTCGTCAGCCTCATTCGGCAGTTGAAATTATATGCTAAGTGCGTTTACATGCTAAGTGCTTCTTCCTCAAAAGGTTGCTTGCACCATGTCCTTTGGTATCGTCATCTCGGTAACACTGCGGAACCCTGTGGCGTCAATGCACAACCTGATAGGGATGACAAGGATATGTATGTGTGCTTAAATCTTAAATACGCCACTTAAGCAATTTAGATGCAACTGATTTCGACCAATTTTCCGATCGTACTTGTTAGATACGCGGTATAGATCACCGTGCTCGGTCTTTGGATTCGCTGCACGTGGGTGGATTGGGATGGATATACCAATAAGTATTGGAGACGTCGGCGTCGCAAGTTACTCGATACAAAACTACCTCCGCGATACTAAGCCTCAGATGTACAATGCAGCGATGTGGGACTTTTCGACGCCAAAGTGAACTTTATCTGCCGTCACCGCGCCTCAGAGCGGAATTGACTGACTATACACTTCTACACTTGTGCTGGTTTCTGCAATCACACTCCTCCGAACCCGAGCTTGGGAGAGGTCACACCAAAGCCGAATACGACAGCCAAGTTCATGGCACATGGCAAAGAGTACGAGTATAAAGAGCATCTGACCATAGGCAAAGCCGAAGTCAAGCCCAAAGCCTCAAGAGGTTGGGAATAGAGTGGCCAGGATCTGACAACCCCGCAGATCTCAAAACTAAGAATCGGCGGCAGCGAGGCTTGCAACTCTAAAGTTTCTCTATTGCTTTTCCGCGCGACTTCTTACTTTTCATTCGTCCAAGGACTACAACGACTTCCGTCGCGGGGACAGTTGAGACATATGACGATGAGTTCGGTAGTTTAGCTTTCTTTGTTTGACGCCAAGGTTTGAGTTGTGACGATGTTTGCGCGTGTTCTGTATGCTTGTATGATGAGACATTTGAGAGTCCGTTGAGGCAGTGGAATTGTCGAGCACGAGATGCTCGGGAGATGTCCAGCACTGCCTGCTGCTATCAAGCATACAGAGTATAGCATTGTCAACTACCGATGCCAAGCTCTTTTCAGCTCCAACATCGTCCCTGAGTCTTTAGACAACTATTATTGCCGCTTGTAGACGCACTCCTCTGTTCGGTGACTGTGCCGCATTTCCACAACAAGCTGTAACGAGGCGTACACTTTGAAGACGGTTCGCCAAACACACAGCACAGCAAAAAGCAAAGCAAAAATATCTTGACCGTTGATGACTTCACTCGCCGTTGCAAAAGACCTACAAGGTGTAATCGCCTTCTTACCTTATCTTGCCCATCCGCAGATCTTGAGTTAAGAGTTTCCATCAAATTCACAAGAAATGTTAAAATGTCTTAGGATCGTGCTGTGACATGCCAAAGTGCCGTGCCGCGCGAGAAAATATATTCCTTTTGCTTCTCCCATTCGCAGCCGCATCAATTCCTGATACCACTTTCATCTTGTTCCTATATTCGTTGCTGTTGTTGTGATTTCTTATTCTCTGTAAATCCTAATAGTAATAATCTAATATCTAATACTAATATTGCATGATGCTCATAACTACACAGTTTCCAATTCAGGTCCTTGAACTGTCTCCAATTCGGCCTTCTACGAAACAGGCGCAAGAGGATGAAGAGCTCGACATCATCACATCAAATGATTTCGACATCTCAACGCAAGATTTCGAGTCTGCCTTTGTCTTCAATGCCTTCTCGCCTGCCTCAGGCAGCAACGACCTGGAAGCTGTCAAAGTCAAAGCCAGAATCTACGATCCTGCTGCTTCACCCACATCACCACGTTCATCGTGGTCGCTGGAGTCTTCTTCATCTTTCTCACGAACATCTAGTGTCGATATGATGTCTCCAGTCTCCGGTCGATCTATGACTAGTTCTTCAAGGCATTCACCAGCTTCAAACGTTTCCTCGGTTGACTCGGATGTTGGACCTGTTGCAAAGTGCGCAGCACCTTCGACTAACGAGTTGACGGGCTCAACTATACCATCCGCTTTATCTCGACCACTCGTACTACGAGGTAGTCGACGGAACACTGTTAGCACGGCTTCGAAATCCAGCAATGACAATGGCCGTCAGAGTTCAGGCGCAAATTTCGTGTCCACGACGCCGCCAAGCTTCTCTTCTTCCTGCCAACGCTACACTTCAACACCGCTGCTCGAATCACGTCCTCACCGCCGCTCCATCATCAACTCACCATGGACTTGTTTAGAGGACGCCCACCACCCTCTTTGTACGGGCGGTTGTGATCAGGGCGTGTTTTCCTCTTCAGACTTCCCTCCAGAGAGTGCGCAAGTATCGCGGTCTGGTTCGGGATCTTGTGCGAAATGTAGTACGTCGACGTGGGCTCAATTTCCGCCTGTTCCACCAAGGGATCCCAGGAGGGCGAGAAGAAGCTCGGTGGAAAGAAGTCGCACCGGCTTCTGAATCTATGTTGGTGAATTGCTGGAATTGAGGCACTCGAGGTGAAACGTTTGGGACTTCAGTATAGATAATGGGATCTGTCACGACTAGTAGAGCGAGTACTCGAGCTTGTAAGAGTAAGTATGGAGTATGACCTGTGTACTCAACGGCTCATCACTACGACCGAGTGAGAAGTCTATCAACACACCTCAGCACAGCCTATCTCCAGAGTACGAGCTGGCGACTATCATACTTGTCTACAGCATAGACATCTCTCTTGCGGTTTTCGTCTCTCATAGTCCTCACCAACCATATATCTCGAACAGTACGCTCGGATATTACTCACGACTTATTCAGAACCGTCTCCAAGACGCTAGTGACCTAATCTTCTCGAGATGGAGCTATATCTGCACACTACAAAGGCTTGCTCCTCACCTCAAGGAAACCCGTCGATCAGGCAGATGGAGCAAAAAAGGCTTACCATCCGCGCATGATCAAACAAACAACGGAAGCCACGGTTGCAAAGATGCTGTCAAATTATGGCAATCTCCTAGTCACCCAAACCAGGAATTGCATCATAATTGCAGTAACGATATATCTCATGGTCTATGGCAGGGACGGCTCGAGTCTTCTGTAGAGCTTATACGGAGTTGATCTATTCGAGCAACAAAGCGAGATCTAGCTTAGCCCCCCGTCGCCACTACACACAGCACGAGGGAGGAGGAAGAAGCAGATAGAAAGGAAGAAAGAAAAGAGTACCATGTAAGATATAGAATAGTTTAACAATCACCCCTATCAACCTCCATCAATTCCCCCAGAAACTATGACAATTCAACAAGACCTGCCTTTGCCCTTCCTTTGCTCACCTAGTTTTTAGATCTCTTTATATATCGGTCTGGATCAATCTCAAGCACATACGGCCATAGACTGTGGAGAACAAGGCATCCCGTTCGCTCTGCCCTATTTAAGCCACAGATCGACTGCGTAGTAGTATGGTGGGTGACCACATGCGAATTTCAGTTGCTG
>Ga0160429_1000485_pt1 | contig 35478 bp, 24 predicted proteins | sample SolpanmetagenomR_FD_108199 | JGI IMG/M metagenome (GOLD analysis project Ga0160429, IMG submission 108199) | Solar panel surface microbial communities from Lawrence Berkeley National Laboratory, California, USA - R | ecosystem: Engineered > Built environment > Solar panel > Unclassified ... | reverse complement strand
CTGGCCAGCCGTGAGCTTCACCGTGCTGCTCACCGTCTGCCAGCTTTGCCAGCCACCCGTGTTGGGCACGGCCGTTGGGCCCGTTACGTCTACGCCATCAAACTCGAGGTGGAAAGAACCCGTGGCATAGATTGAAGCTACGCGGGTGTCGATTTGGTAGGAGCCCGTAGCCCCTACCTGCACCGTGTACTTCAGCCATTCGCCCGTACGGGAAGTGGCCAGGTTGTAGCCGCCTTCGGTGCACCCTTCAATGTCTACCGCTTCGTTAGTACGGTACAAATCCCAGTCGTTGTGGGAGTCCGTGTCGTGGTAAGCCACCCCTTCGCCCCCGTTGTCGAAGTTCTCCGCTTCCACGATGCCCGGCAGGGCAATCACGCCGTTGTAGGGCGTCTGGGTTACGACGGGTGCATCCAGCAAGACAACGCCCGCGTCGATGTACTGTCCGCCCGTTTGTTGATGGCAATGGATCGCAATGACATTCGGGCCGCCGGGTTTCAGCGCGCTTAGGGCTTTGGGGCTGATTGTTTTCAGCTCATAGCGCGTACTATAGCCAGGTAGGGTGGCCGCCAGTACGCCATTCAAATAGATTTCGGCGGCGTCGTCGTGAAAGATATAGAGTGCTAACCGGCTGAGGGCATCGGCATTCAGGTCGGAAAGCGAGACCGTCTGCCGCAACCAGATATCGGAGCCCGTCCAGGGGGTGCCGATGGTGGAGCCGGGAGTACCCTCACTGCCGAAACCACCTGGTGCCGACGTCCAGCCCCCGTCGCTGAAACCAGTTGTGCTCCAGTCGGTAAGCGGGGTGGTGGTGGTATAGCGCCACGTTTGGGCGGTCACCGCCGACGTTGGAACGACCACCTTGGCTATGGACCCGTACTTTTTAAGCAGGTTGGTTTCGACCGTATCGAAGGGCGTTCCGTCCGGACGCAGCACATCATGAAACCAAAGGGCCGGTGGGTTCGTGCCGTCACGCTCCGGGTTCCAATAAATACCCCAGGGAAAGTACGTCTGCGTTTTTCCTGCCACCAACCCCCAATTGTAGCACCCTACGTTTTCCTTGAAAAACAGGGGCAGGTGCGTCTGAATCGAGTTGTTGAGCATGCGCGCCATGTACTCCGTGCAAAGGACCGGACGACCAAACGCTTTTGCTTCCTTAATCCACTGTTGCGTATCGCTCGGGTCACCGTACTGGTGAATACTAATGATGTCGGAATTGGCCTCCTGGATAGCCGTAATATTTTTGAAAGCCGGGTCTTTATTGAAGGTTGCGGAGGTAACGGGCTGCGAGGGATTCACCTGCCGGGCCCAGGTGAACACGTTGCGTAACAGGGGGAGGGTTGCATCGCCGTGCAACGAACTACCCGGCTCGTTGTACAGATCCCAGAGAAGAATTCGATTATCGTCTTTAAACGTCGTCAGAATGTCTTTCACATACTTTTCCAGCTGGGGGTAAAGGCTAGCATCTTGTGTAAACCCACCAGGGCTTTGTACCCACTGGGAATTGTGCACGCCGGGTGTTGGAGCTGGCTGCGGGCCTAACTTCGGCTCAGAATTCCAACAATCATCAAAAAAGACGAGCATCGGGCGAATTTTATGCCGCGCGGCAATATCCAGAAACTGAGAAATTCGGTTTTTGAAGCCGGCGGGGTCTTGTTTCCACGCTAAATCGTGCAAGAATACCCGAGCCGTGTTGTACCCGTTCTGCTGCGCCAGCCCCAGTTCACGGTCGATGATGACGGGATCGAAGGTATCGGCCTGCCACATTTCCAGCTGGTTGACGTCCGTGCTGGGAATAAAATTGCACCCAATCAGATAAGGCTGGGAAGCGTACCAGGTATTGGCTTTTTCGACCGACCACTGTTGCCCGAATACGGTACCACACCAGGGTAAGAGCAGTAGAACGAGCCACCCGCGCCGAAGAAAGCGAGCAGCCAGGCCGGTGAAGGCTCTTAGCCAAGGCAGCGAAAATTGTTTGGTCGTTGTAAAGTTTATTTCGTGCATAGAGGTTGGGAAAGTAAACTGTGAGCTCCTTCTTACAGGGAGCCGGTCAAAAGCAGCGGTCAGGCATCTTGACATAACTCAATGGCGGTTAATAAGTTAGCAACCCCAGGCGGCCGCAAGTGATTGTAATCGTACTGCCAGCTTTGGTCTTGTTCACGTGCCTGCCGCAGCGTGGCAAAGAGGTAGGAGTTGAGTGAAGCGCGGTAAAACGAGCCTTTCAAGCATCCAAGATATACTTTTTAGATTAAACTAACTTAATCCAGTGCAACTTAATCTGCTGGCCCGCAAGTCAGGCGCGCCTGGCTGAGTAGCTCGGGGCCATTATCCACCCGAATCCAGGTGGGCGCCCCGGGGCGGCTGACTAGGGTGACCACCCGCGTGACGGGCAATGAGAAATCGACTTCAATACCGAGTACTGCAACTCGCTGGTGCTCACGGCGCCGAGCTTACTCCTCCACATCTAGCGCAATTTCGGACTCAATGTCTGGTCCGATGGCTGCACCATCGGACCGTCCATAAACCCCGGAACTGCCCTAGAACTTGACTTCGCTGATGCTGTGCTCGCGGTAAATCTGGGCTATGGTCTGCCCTCATGCCTGCTGGCGCAACGTACCCACTAAAGCGTTTTCGAACTCCGTGTATACCCGGCAGTAGCGCGGACTTTCAGTCCGCGAGTTGCTGGGCCTATTTCACTTGCGGACTGAAAGTCCGCGCTACTGTACAGCGACTCCGAAACTTCTCTAGATGGGCTTCCCTAAATCGACTCCTGTTTATTCGGCCGTAAAAAAAAGGAAGGCAGTCAAAATACTGCCTTCCACTACTTTTACCAGCCTGCATTGAGGAGAAGATTACAAGCTGGCTACGCTATTCCTGGTACAGCACCTGCAATACGGTTTGGCCCACGGCCTTCATCGTTTTGCGGTCGATGATGCTCATGTTGTCGGCTGTGGTGTGGTGGTAGGGCGGGAAATATTCGCCCCCAAACGGCGGGTGGTCGTAGATGTCGATGGTGGGCACGCCCGCGTCGTTGGTGTACTTGTGGTCGTCGAGAATGGCCCCCGTATCAGAGAAGAGGAAGTAGTCGGAATACCCAATCTTAGCGGCGGTATTCCACACTTTATCCACCACGGAGCGAGCGTTTTGCAGCGACGTTCCCTCGCGGGTAAAGCGCCCGTTCTTAGCTCCTACCATGTCGAGCAGAATGCCATATTCGGCTTTGTAGCCGGTGGGCAGCAAGTGCTTGGCCCAGTACTGCGACCCCAGGCACCACGAGTCACCGCTGCCTTCGAGCTGGTTTTTCACGTCGGCTTGCGAAGTTTCGTCGTGGCCCCAGTCTTCGGCGTCAAACAGGATAATGTCTACCCCGACGTTGGGTGCCATTTTTTCGGGTTGCAAGCTGAGTTCGCGCGCTATTTCCAAGGCCGTGGCCACGGCGCTGGCCCCGTCGCTGGCCCCGTCCATGGGCGCATTTTTATGCACCTTGTCGGCATCGGCAAATGGGCGGGTGTCCCAGTGCGCAAAAATAGCAATGCGTCGCGCCGCCTGCGGCTGGTACTGCGCCACGATGTTGCGGGCGCTGATCTGCGTACCATCGAAGGTCATGGCCTGAAAAGGCTGCTCGCGCACCGGCAAGCCAAAGCGCTTAAGGGTCGCTACCAAGTAGTTGCCGCAGGCAATGTGCGCTTTGCTATTAGGCACGCGGGGGCCAAAAGCCACCTGCCGCGTCGTATAAGCATAAGCGGTGTCGGCGTTGAAAGCGGGCGCCTTGGGCGGGCCAGCCGCCGCGGGCGGAGTAGCCGTCTCGGCGGGCTTTTCGGACGGGCAGGCTGTGAGGGCGAAAGAGCCGACTACGGCCAGCAGCGGCAGCCACTTAGAAAAACGCATAGATAAGTAGTGTCATGCTGAGCCTATCGAAGCACCTTGCTCGCATCATTGAATGATTGAATTATCCCCATGCGAGATGCTTCGACAAGCTCAGCATGACGCCCTTTATAGTCTTTTTACTCCTCACTATACGCCCACTCGACGCCGGTCTTAGTGTCTTTGATGACGATGCCCTGGCCCTTGAGCGCCGCCCGAATCTGGTCTACTTTATCGTAGGCTTTCGTTGATTTAGCTTCCTGATAAAAATCCAGGGTCAAATCTAGCAATTCCTCGGCGCGGGCGCGGGGCTCGTCGCGCAGGCCCAGCACATCGGTCACGAACGTGCGGTAGGTTTGCACGGCCTCGGCTAGCGTGGCGTGCTGTACGTCGGCTAGCCCGGCAGCGTTGGTAGCCAAGGTGTTGAAGCGCTTGAGCAAGTCGAACAACGCCGCCAGCGCCCGGGGCGTGTTCAAGTCGTCGCTGAGAAACTCGGCTGGCTTACCGGCGAGGTTGCGCAGCTGCTGGTCGGGCGAGGGCGGGCCGGGCTGGGCGGGTGCCTCGGCGGCCGACACTTCCTTGCGCAGCGTTTGCTCGCTCATAGCCAGCAACTTATCGAGCAGGCGTAGGCCGTTCATGAGCTTGCGGTAGCCTTTGCGGGCGGCTTGCAGCGCATCGTCCGAAAGGTCGATGGGCGAGCGGTACTGGGCTTGCAGGAAGAAGAAGCGCAGCGTCATGGGCGAGTACGCCTGCGAGAGCGCCGCGCTCTGGCCGTGAAAAAAGCCGTCGAGGGTAATAAAATTTCCCAGCGACTTGCTCATTTTCTGGCCATTCACGGTCAGCATATTGTTGTGCAGCCAGAAGCGGGCGCCGGTGCTGGGCGTGCGCGAGGCCTCGCACTGCGCGATTTCGCACTCGTGATGCGGAAACATCAGGTCGAGCCCGCCGCCGTGGATGTCGAACTCGGCGCCGAGGTACTTACGGCTCATGGCCGAGCATTCGAGGTGCCAGCCAGGGAAGCCTTCACCCCAGGGCGAGGGCCACCGCATGAGGTGTTCGGGTGCGGCGCGCTTCCAGAGCGCAAAGTCGATGGGCGAGCGCTTTTCGTCCTGGCCAGCCAGCTCGGCGCGGGTGCCGGCCAGCAGCTCTTCGACCACCCGGCCCGACAGGCGGCCGTACTGCCCACCCTCGGCGTTGTACTTGGGCACGTCGAAATACACCGAGCCGTTGACTTCGTAGGCCAGCCCCCGGTGCAGGATTTCCTCGATCAGCCCAATTTGCTCGGTGATGTGGCCGCTGGCCTGGGGCTCAATATCGGGGGGCAGGCAGCCGAGGGCCGCCATGGCCTGGCGGTAGCGCACGGTATAGTGCTGCGCCACCTGCATGGGCTCCAGCTTCTGGGCGCGGGCGGCCTTGGCCAGCTTGTCTTCGCCATCGTCGGAGTCACCCACGAGGTGGCCCACGTCAGTAATGTTGCGCACGTAGCGCACCTGGTAGCCCAGGTAGCGCAGGTAGCGCGTGAGCACATCAAATACGATGGGGCCGCGCGCATTACCCAAGTGGGCATCGTTGTAGACGGTAGGGCCGCAGAGGTAAAGGCCCACCAGCGGCGGGTGCAGGGGCTCGAAAACCTCCTTTTTGCGGGTAAGCGTATTGTAAAGCGTCAGCGACATGACAAGTAAGTAACAATGAGCAACTAGCAAAGCATAGTTGCGAGGCGACCAAGGCTAGCTAGCCACCGGCCGCCCGGAAGCAAGTAGTACCCAACGTGGAAGCCGGGCCAAAGTTCAGCAGCAGCGCCCACTTTGCCGAGCTCGGCACCTGGCCCAGCTACTAGCCGGCCGGGCCGGCGCTACTTCAGCTGGTACAGGCCCTCGATGGGAAAGTGGTCGGAATACTGTATTTCGGAGTGAATGCGGCAGTCGAGCACCTGCCACTGCGGGCCCGCAAACTGCTGGTCGATGCGCAGCAGCGGGGGCAAGCGGCCGTGGTACGTATTGCCGGGGCCGAGGCCGGTGGTGGCCCAGGCATTCTGGAGCGAGCCGGCGAGGCGGTTGTAGGCGTAGGAATACGGCAGGTCGTTGAGGTCGCCGGCCAGCAGCACCGGGTAGGGCGAGCGGGCAATGTGCGCCACCAGCGTATCGGCCTGCCAGGCGCGGGCGGCCGCCCCGCGCACAAAGCGGCGCAGCAGCCCACGGCCCTTCGTTTCGAGGCCCACCCGCGACGAGCCCGCGGCCACGATATCGCCCTCATCCATACTCATACTCTGCAAATGGGTGTTGAAGATGCGCACCGTATCGCGCGGGCCGGGGCCCACTACGTCGACCCACATGGCGTGGTTTTGGGTGAGGCGGCCGAACGAGATTTCGCCCCGCCCCACAATGGGTAGCCGCGAAAAGATGGCGAGCCCAAACTCGGCGCCGGCGCCGTTGGTCAGGGTTTTCGAAATAAACACCTGCCGGCCAGCTTCGGCCCCCAGCTTCTCGCCCACCCGGAAAAGCCGTCCTTCGCTGGTGCGTGCTCCCGCCGGCTCCTGGTAAAATTCCTGCAAGCACAGCACATCGGCCGGGCTAGCCGCCAGCCACCTGATAAACTTGGCGGGCGCAGTGGGGTCGGGCCGCCGCAGGTGCGCGTACACGTTGAAAATCCGCACGTTGGCCGATAATAGCCGGAAGGTGGCGCCTCCCGCGATTAACCGAAGCTGCTCAGTGCTTTGCAGCGGGTGGGCCTGCCCCACGTGCAAAGGCAGCCCCCGCTGCACCTGCGGCCAGGCCAGCACCAGCGCCCCTACCGGCAGCAGCGCGGCCCAGCGGCGGCGCCACAGCCAAAACACCCCTACCAACAGCACCAATCCCAGCCACAGCGGCACCGTGAGCGCGAACAGCGGCGCCAGCGCCGATTGGCTAGCCGGCACCCGCTCGGCGGCAATGCTTAGCAGCAGGCCCGCCACTGCAAGCAAGGTAAAACGATAGGAAAACAACTGACGCACTACAGGCCGGCTGCCCCGATGAGTGGAGGCCAGGCCGGCAAAAATACGTTCAGCCCGGCGGGGCCACCGAATACTGGCCAGCTGGTTGCGGCTTTGGCAGCAGTGGGTTAGCTTTACCTGGAATTTATTGAATACTTTATTTATGCGAAAAATTTTATACTCGTTACTTATTGGGTTGGGTAGCTGGCGCACGGTGGCCCAGCCGCGGCTAGCCACCGCGCCGCCGGCCGAGGCTAGCCCGCGCTCGCTCGAATTTGTAGCTAATAAAGGCCAGTGGCCCAGCGAGGTGCGCTACGCGGCCGCTGTGCCCGGCGGCCACCTGTGCCTGGAGCCGGGCGGCCTGCGCTACGTGTTCTTGCAGCCCATCGAGCACCCCGGCGAGGCGAGGCCCCAGGCCAAGCTAACGCAGAATAAGTCAACGCAGGCCATCGCTACCACACCGCCCGCTGCTACCGATGCCGTGCGCGGCCACCAGCTGCGCGTGCGCTTTATGGGGGCCAGCGCGGCTACCCCTTTGGAACCCACCGAGGCAACCACCGAAGTGCGCAACTACCTGCACGGCAGCGACCCCGCCCACTGGGCCAGCGCCGTGCCCAGCTACCGGCAGGTACGCTACCAGGCACCGTGGCCCGGCATCGGAGCCCGATTTTACGAGAATGCCACCCAGCATTTAGAGTATGATTTTGAAGTAGCGGCGGGCACCGATCCAGGCCGTATTCAGCTGCGCTACGAAGGCGCTACTTCCCTCATGCTCAGCGATGATGGGCAGCTGCACATTGGCACGTCGGTGGGCGAGCTTACCGAGCTGGCGCCGCAGGCCTACCAGCTCGACCCGGCTACGGGCGAGCGGCTGGCAGTGCGCTGCCGCTACCAGCTCGACGCGGCGAGCGCCACGGTATCGTTTGCGCTGGGCGACTACAACCATCGCCAGCCGCTGGTGATCGACCCGACCGTGCTGTTCTCGACGTACTCGGGGGCCAAGGGCGACAACTGGGGCTTCACGGCGACCTACGACGATGCGGGCAACCTATACTCGGGGGGCATTGTGCTCGATGACATGTCGGCGCTGCCGAGCTACCCTACCACGGCGGGCGCGTTTCAAACCACTTTCGGCGGGGTGATGGACATTGCTCTTATCAAATACAATACGACCGTCAATGGCGCGGCTTCGCGGGTGTGGGCTACCTACCTCGGGGGCAACGGGGCCGACTTTCCGAGCAGCCTGGTCGTGAATGCGCAAAATGAGCTGCTGCTGCTCGGCAGCACGGCGTCGAGCAACTACCCGACTACGGCGGGGGCCTTGCAGCGCACGTTTAAGGGCGGGCAGCGGGCCTACCCATTCGGCGACTATGGAGGAATTTACGAGCTATCGACGGGGGTCGATATCGTCGTTACGCGACTAGCGGCGAGCGGGGGCAGCCTGGCGGCTTCGACTTACCTGGGCGGCACCGGCAACGATGGCCAGGTGCCGTACAACCCCAAGTCAACGGCCCGGCAGCTCCAGCAAAACTACGGCGACGCCCTGCGGGGCGACATTATTACCGACAGCCAGGGCAACGTGTACCTGGCCTCGACCAGCAGCTCGCCCGCGTTTCCAACCACGGCGGGTAGCTTTGGCCCGGCCTACCAGGGCGGCACCTGCGACGCCGTGGTGTGCAAGCTGCCCGCGGCTCTCAACGCCCTCACCTGGAGCGGCTACCTGGGCGGCGTGGGCGCCGACGCGGCCTATTCCTTGCAGCTCGATGCGAGCAGCAACGTGTACGTGGCGGGCGGCACGCTCAGCCCCAGCTTTCCGGGCACCACGGGTGGGCTCACGCCGCGCGCGGCGGGCAATGTCGATGGCTTTGTGGCGCGCATCGCGGCCGACGGCAGCACCGTGCAGCACGCTACTTACTTGGGTACCAGCGCCTACGACCAGGCTTTCTTCTTGCAGCTGGGGGCCGACGGCGGGGTGTACGTGCTGGGCCAAACGCTGGGCAGCTGGCCGGTATCGGCGGGGGTGTACAGCAATGCGGGCAGCCGGCAGTTTATTCAAAAGCTCAGCCCCAACCTGGATAAGAGCCTGCTTAGCACGGTGTTTGGCAGCGGGCGCAGCACGCTTGACATTTCGCCCACGGCTTTTCTGGTTGACCAGTGCGACCGGGTGTACGCCTGCGGCTGGGGCGGCGACGTCAATCAGCGGCGCTACGACGCTTATCCCTTCGCCAGCGCCAACGGCTACACCCACGGTATGCCCACCACCGCCAACGCGGTGCGCACCACCCCCGACAATGCCACGGCTGGCTCCGATTTTTATTTGGCCCAGTTTGCGCCTGGCCTCACGGGGCTGACGTACGGCACGTACTACGGCGACCCCACGCCGGGCTCGGAGGGCGACCACGTCGATGGCGGCACCTCGCGCTTCGACCCGCGCGGCGTGGTTTACGCCGCGGTGTGCTCGTGCTTCAACCACAGCGGCTTTCCGGTGCCGCCGGGGGCTTATTCCTACGCCCCCACCAACGGCGGCGTGCCGTTACCCGGCTACAACACGCCGTGCAACAACGCGGCCTTTAAGCTCAACTTTGAACCCACGGTGGCGAGCGTGGGGCCCAGCCAAACGGTGTGCGCCGACGCCCCACCCATCGCCTTGGGCGGCAGCCCGGCCCAGGGAATTTGGAGCGGCCCAGGAGTATCGGGCTCGGTGGCCACGGGCTTTGTGTTTACCCCTACCCTAGCCCTCACGGGCACGCAAACGCTGACTTACACCGTGCCCGGCGCTACTACCGCGTGCACGGCATCGGCCCGGCTTACCGTAGTGGTGAGCAGCCGCCAGGCTGCGACGACGGCGGCCCTGCCGGCGGTGTGCGTAGGTAGCGGCGCGCTAGCTTTGGCCGGGGGTAGCCCGGCTGGGGGCGTGTGGAGCGGCCCTGGCGTGAGCAGCCCGGCTACGGGCGGCTACGTCTTCACGCCCACGGCGGCCTTAGTTGGCACCCAGACGCTGACTTATACTATCCCCGCTACCCAAAGCTGCACCAACCAGGCTACTCAGGCCACGGCCACAATTCAAGTAGTACCCGTGCTCACCGTAGTGCTGCCCGCCGACACGGTGCTGTGCCCGGGCAGCAGCCAGAGCTTCCGGTTGCGGGCTACGCCCGCGGGCGGCACCTGGAGTGGGCCGGGCATTTCGGCGGGCGACGTATTTACCCCTACCACGCCGGGTACTTTCACGCTCACCTACGCGGTGGGCACCGGCACGGCATGCCCCGCTACTGGTACCCGACGCATCACCCTACTGGCCGAGCCGGTGCTGGCCCCAGTAGCCCGGCTCCTCAGATGCGGGCCCGACTCGCTGGCGGCAGCAGCCGTAGTGCCTTATACCGTGCGGTTTAGCTTGCCAGTAGCGAGCGTACCGGCCGGCGCGGCCGTAACCTGGGACTTTGGCGATGGCACGGCCCTGGGCAGCGGCACCAGCGTGCAGCATACTTACCTGGCGGCGGGCACCTATCAGCCCCGGCTGGTGGCGAGCTTCAACCAGACCCGCTGCTCGACGACGGCGACCCTACCGCCCCTCACGGTGCAGGCCATGCTGATCCCTAACATCATTACACCCAACGGCGACGCCCAGAACGAGCTGTTTGCGCCACGCATTGGTGGCTGCCCACCGCGCCTGCAAGTGTTTTCGCGCTGGGGCCGGCAAGTGTACGACGAGGCTGCCTACCGCGGCTCGTGGGGTGGCGCGGGGCTCACGGCGGGGTTGTATTACTACCTCATTACTCCCACCGATGGCGCGGCTCCCATTAAGGGCTGGGTCGAACTGGTGCGCTGAGCTGGGCCAGCTACTTGCGCCCCAGCCAGTTTTCGGGGTTGAGGTTGGCTGAGTTGCGCCACACCTGAAACTGCACCTGGGCCGTGCCATCGGCATCGGTAGCCGCCGCGCCGATCACGTCGCGGGCGTCTACCTGCTGGCCTTCGTGCACGCTCACCGAGCGCAGCTTGGCATACACCGTAAAGTATTCGCCGTGCTGAATCATCACGATGGTATTCATACCCGGCACCTGCGCCACCGTGAGCACCCGGCCCGCAAACACCGAGCGCACGGCCTCGCCCTGGTTGGTTTGGATATCGACGCCCCGGTTATCGACCATCACGTGCCTGAGCACCGGGTGCGCGTGCCGCCCAAAGTGCTGCGACAAGAAGCCGTGGGCTACCGGCCAGGGCAGCCGCCCCCGGTTGCCGGCAAAGCTGGACGACAGCAGCGCCGTTTGGGGCGTGAGGGCCACGCGGCTAGCGTGGCGGTCGGCATTGGTTTCTTCGGGCGAGTCGCTTTCGGGGCTAGCGCTGGCATCGTCGCCGGGCTGGTCGTCGTTAGTAGGCTCACGGCGACTGCCCGCACCCCGGGGGCTGCGGCTAGCCAGCGCGGTGCGGGCGGCGCGGCGGCGCTCGGCCGCCGCGGCTAGCCGGGCGACGTGGGCGGCGCGGGCTATTTCCTCGCGCACGCGCTGGGCTATCAGCTCGTCGAGGCGGGCCACGGCTTGCTGGCGCTGGGCTAGCTCCTCGCGCAGGCCCTGCTCCTGCTGGCTTAGCTGCTGCACCGCTTCATCCTGTTCTACCTTGAGGCCCTGCAAGTTGCGGCTTTCGACTAGCTGGTTGGTAAGAAGTTTTTTCTGGCGTAGGCGCTGACGCGCCAGGCCATCGAGCTCGTGGCTCAGCTGCTGCTGCGCGCCCAGGATGCGCATGGCCTGGCGCTGGCGCTCTTCGGTGTACTGGCGCACGTAGCGCAGCCGCAGCACAAACTGGTTGAACGACTCGGCAGCAAACAAAAACATGAGCTGGTTGAAGCCACTGCTCGTCTTGGCGGCCGTGTACATCAGCCGGCCATACTCAACCTTGAGCTCGGCGAGCTGCTGCTGCGTCGTGAGCACCTGGCGCACGGTCTGGTGCACCGTGGTTTCGATGCCGTGCAGCTGGGTCGAGATGTGCTGAATCTGGCCCTGCTTCACCGTAAGCTTTTCTTTAATCACATTCAGCTGGCCCAGCGAAGCCTGCTTTTTCTGGGTGGTTTGGGTCAGCACTTGGCCGGCTTCCTCAATGCGGGTCAGATTGGCCTGGCGCTCGCGCTCCAGCTGGGCTTTGCTTTTAACCCGTGGCGAGCGCACCGAGCGGGTGCGGCGACCAGGCTGGGGGTCGCGGGCTGGCCGGGCTTTCGTTTTTTTGCTGGTTTTCTTGGGCGCGGCAGCGGCTTTTTTCCTGGGCTCCGCCTTGGGGCGATGGCGCTGGGCGGCGGCAGGGCCTACCAGCAGCAACAGCAGCAGCACTGGCACTAAGCGCCGCATGAATAAGGGTAGAAGAAAAGTCACAAACAAAGCCGGGGACAGCGAGCAGAATACCGCCCCACAAAATAACGCATGAATACCGCGCTTAGCCGGCAGGATTTTTTACTACCCCTAGCAACGCTGGTCTGCCAGGTGCCCCCTTAGCTTTGGACCTAGCTGCAAAACACTTTTCGCGGGGCGTTATTTTATTGCCTCTCAGCCCACGCAAAGCAGTTTTCAGCTCCGGCGGCACGCCGGCCAACAAGCAGCAAAGCCTCCCAAAAGCGCCTATACTACGAGGCTCCTACCTTGCGCGCTGGGCAATAATCCGGGCGGTTGCAATATCTTGCGCATCACCACCGGATACTTAGCAGCCAAGTTCCGGCGGTTTGTTTATCCCCTTATCGCTCACCGTACTTGAGCTCGGTTGCTAGCTCCTCTTTTCCTTATGAAGTCGCGCTTCGTGTATTGGTTTGCGGTGGGCCTGCTGGTGCTCGCGCAGTTTCAGGACCACCGCTGGAAGACGCAGGAAGTATTTGATTGGGACGCCGGCGGCTATTTTTCGTACTTGCCCGCTACCTTTCTTTACCACGACTCAGGCCGGGTAGATTCGCTAGCGCACCTGGTGCAGCTGCACTTACCGCCCGGCCATGCTCCCCACGGGCAACTAGATGCGCTGGGCATTCGGCGGCTGCCCAATGGCCGCTTTCTCACCAAGTACTCGTTGGGCATGGCAGTGGGTGAGCTACCTTGGTTTGGGGGCGCGCACCTATTTGCCCACCTGCACGGCGACGCACTCAATGGCTTTTCGCGGCCCTACCAGCAAGCCGTGATGCTGGCCGGTTTGGCTTATGCCTGCCTGGGCTTGTGGGTGCTGCGCCAATTGCTGCGCCGCTACTATCCCGACGAAGTAGTAGCCTGGACGCTGGCGGGCATTGCCCTGGCCACCAATTTTTTCGTTTATGCAACCTATGAAGCAGCCGCGGCGCACGCGGTTCTTTTTCTGTGGCAAGCTTCCTTATTGACTTGCACCGCAGCTTGGTACGCTACGCCACGGTGGCGCTGGGCCGCTGGCATTGGGCTATTTTGGGGCTTGGCCGTACTCGTGCGCCCTACGGAGGCACTTTACGCGCTAGTGCCGCTCGCATGGGGCTTGCACCAGCCAGCTGCTTGGCGACTCCGTTTAGCCCTGTGGGGCCGTCACTGGCGCCAGCTGGTGCTAGCTACCGGAGTAGCCGTGGGCGTACTTAGCCTGCAACTGATTTTCTGGCGGGTGGTGGCGGGGCACTGGGTGATGGATGGCTACGTTACTGAGCACTTCGACTTTGCCCACCCTCACGTGCTAGAAGGACTATTTAGCTTTCGCAAAGGCTGGCTGCTGTATTCGCCCTTATTAGTGATGGTGCTGCTCTTTGGCCTGCCGCGCCTGGCGCGCTTCGTACCGATGGCGGTTCCAGTCATCTGGCTACTGCTGCCGGCCGTGCTCTACCTCACCTTTAGCTGGGAGCAGTGGTGGTACGGCGGAGGCTTTGGAGCCAGGCCGCTCATTAGCCTCTACCCGCTGCTAGCATTGCCCCTCGGAGCCTGGCTGGCCAGCGCCCGCCGCCCGCCGCTAGCTGTGGCAGTACGCGCCTTACTCCTCTTGTGCCTTGCGCTCAACCTTTGGCAAACCTGGCAATATGCGGGCGGGGTACTCCAAGGTGATGGCACTACGGCTGAGCTTTACCGACAACGCTTCTTCTGGCGCAAGTTTCCAGCCCCGGAGATTCCCTGGTAGTGCTTGGGCCAGGGGTAAGCAATTGCCCCGTTACTAGCTACGTTCGGCAGCTTGCAACGGGGCAATTGTTGAGGTCAGCTTTCGAAGCTCACCAGCTTATTTTTTTACCCGCGTTTCCTTCTTATAGCCTTTCGGCACACTGAAGGGAAAATCGAGGTGGCCCGCACCAACTTCTACCTTTTGGTAGCTGAGCGTAGCCGAAGTGCTTTGGGTACCGCCCTGCTGGCCCAGCACATTGGTAGTGAAGGCAAAAGGCAAGTCGGTGCCGCTCGGCTTCTGAAAATCGGCGTAGCCCACCGTGAGGCTGCGCTGGGCGCCGCTCTCACTTACTTTGAGCTGCTGGAGGCGGCCCGTGCTAGTGCTCACCAGCTGCTCCAGGATCAGGGGAGCTTGCGGGTAAGTCACCACCTGGTTGTCGCCCTCGGTCTTAACGACGGGCAGCGCACCCTTGGGGGCCGCCTGGTAGTCGCCGAGCAAAATGGCCTGCATCTGCTGGTAGCTCACGGGCACGTTCAGCAGCTGGCTCAAGTAAGCGTAGTCACCCGCAAAATAGCTCTTCTGCAAGCGGTTAATTACCCGCACCGAGTCGGGCGTGAGGATGGCCCGCACCCCTTCAATACCCAGCAGCGAGCCCGATAGCCAGATGGCCGAGTCGCGGCGCACGCGCAAGCTAAAGTTGGCCGATTGGTCGGTGTCCTGGTGCTTGAAATGCACCTTGCCGTGCCCGTTCAGGTACTGAAAGCTGGTGTTGGTAGCCTTTACGCCAGCCGGCGTTACCACGGGCTTGGCCACGGGCATCGACGTGTTGGCACTGAGGGTGCCTTTGTTGCTAGGCACGCGGTGGCAACCCACAAGCGCCAGCCCAGCCAGCACGATAGCTGATTTATTCATACAATTTTTGTTCTTTGATTTTGCGATCGAGCAGCGGCGAGGTGCCGGGCCCGGCTTTGCGGGCCCGCTGCCAGATTGCTACGGCCCCTGGGTGGTCGCCCAGCTGCCACAGTACGTCGCCATAGTGCTCCAGGATGCTGGCATCCTTGGTTGTTTTCAGAGCTTGCTCCAGGCTTTGCCGAGCGCCGGCGTAGTCTTTTTGCTTATAAAGCACCCAGGCGTAGGTGTCGAGGTAGGTGTCGTTGTCGGGAAACCGCTTTACCGTGCGGCCCGCCATTTCCTTGGCTTTATCCAGCTTTTCACCGCGCAGGCTAAGGTAGTAGCTGTAGTTGTTGAGGGCGCCGTAGTTGTTGGGGTCGCTGGCCAGCGCTGCCTCGTAGGCGGCGTCCGACTTGGTATCGTCTTTCAACTCGTGGTACGCGTCGCCGAGCTGGGCGTCGAACTGGGCTAGCAGTTCGTTATTGGTAGTAGCGAGCTTACGACCGTATTCCAGCGCTAAGACCGCTTTTTGCGGCTGCTTTTTGAGCAAGTAGCCTACTCCATTATAAAACCACAGCGGCGCCTGGTTGGGAAACAGCTCCAGCGCCCGGTCGCTGTGCACGACCAGCGAGTCGGTTTGGTTAAGCTCCGCATCGAGCAGCACCACTTGCTGCCAGAGCTGATACTTGGAATTATCCAGCTTCAAGGCTTTCAGATACGTATCGCGGGCCTCCCGTTTTTTGCCGGTCAGGGTTTGCACGTCACCAGCCACGCTGTAGGCCTTGGCTTCCTTGGGGTGGCTACGCACGGCCGCGTTGGCCAGGTCGAGCGTGAGGGCGTTGTATTTATCGTCGGGCAGCTGCTTGAGGTAGCCCACGATAATTCGCACCTCCTGGTCGATGTCGAGCGTCGGGTTTTGAAAAGCTAGTCGAATCTGTTTTTCGACCTCGGCGGGCTGGTTTTGCTGGCGATACACATCAGCCAAAATCAACCGTGCCTGCGGATTGTCGGGGTCGAGGCGCAAGGCCTGCTGGGCCACCCGCAAGGCATCGGGCAGGCGATTATTGGCGGCATACATCTCGGCCTGGGCCAGCACGAAGCGCGGCTCGGTGGGGTTGGCCGCAATGAGGTTTTCGCCTTCCTTGAGGGCCAGCGGCAGGTTATTTTGGCGCAAGTAGATCTGCTGCCGCTTAAACGAAATCTCGTCCAGCGTCCCGAACTGCTGCTGGGCTTTGTCGAGCGTAGCCAGTGCCTCGGGCAGCTTATTCTGCGCCAGGTAGAGGTCGGCTAGCTGAAACAGGTAGCTGCCCGAGTTGGGCACCTCGCGCACCAGGCTGGCGTAAGTAGCCGTAGCGGCTTCGTACTGCTTCTGGCTGGCCTGCGCCTGAGCCAGCAGCAGGTAATAATACGGGTTTTTGGCGTCGAGGCGCACGGCGGCTTCGGCGTAGCCGGTAGCATCGCGCAGGTTGCCGCTCAGTAAGTTAGCCTCAGCTATCTTGTAGCTGATGGCCGGGTTGTCGGGCATCAGGGTATGCGCCTTCAGCAAGCGTTCCAGCGCTTTAGGATAGTCTTCGAGGATGACGTACTTCACGCCGTCGACAAACAGAGCCTCGCCCATTTCGCGCTCCTTGGGCGAGAGGGCGCCCATTGGTGGCTGGCTGGGCGCTACGCTCATCTTACGGGCTAGCTCCCGGCGCTCTTTGCGGCTCAGCTTCACTGGCTTGCGGCTGGCCACCGAGTCGGACGCGCTGCCTTTGCCCACGCCCTGTGCCTGGCTGGCCGTAGCCAGCAGTAGCAATACCCACACTCGAAGCACAACCTGACGCATAAGCTATAATGCCGGGCCACTGCCCCGGCTCACGAAAGTACGGACTCTACTACGCAAAACGACGCGGCCCCCATGAGGAAGCCGCGTCGCTGCCAACGTAATTAAACGCTAAAACATCACACGCGCAAGGCATTAAAATCGCCCACGCTCAGGTCGACGGGCCGGCCCGTGAGCGTAGCGCTGTTGCCAATCATCGAATTGGCCACATTGGCGTGGCGCACCACGGCCGCGGCTTGCACGATGGAGTTGGCCAAACGAGAATCTTCCACGGTAGCGCCGCTGCTCAGCGACACGTGCGGGCCTACTACCGAATTGGTAATCACGGCGTTCTCGCCAATGTAGACCGGCTCGATAATGACCGAGTTGGTAATCTTGGCCGAATCGGCTACCAGCTTCTCACCCCGCTCCTTCAGGTACTCGAGGTAGCGCTGGTTGGTAAATACCGTGGCGTCTTTGTTGCCGCAGTCGAGCCACTCGGTTACCTCGCCGGGCACGAAGACAGTGCCCTTATTTTTCATATTTTCGAGGGCGTTGGTAAGCTGGTACTCGCCTTTGTCCTTGATGTCGTGGTCGAGCAGGTATTGCAGCTCGTCGCGCAGGTACTCGCCATCCTGGAAGTAGTAGATGCCGATGATGGCCAGGTCTGACACGAAGGTTTCGGGCTTCTCCACAAACTCCGTAATCTGGCCTTGCTCATTGAGTTTCACTACGCCAAACGGCTTGGGATCAGCTACTTTCTGCACCCAAATAGTACCGGGCACCGAGCTATCGAGCGTAAAGTCGGCCTTGAACAGCGTATCGGCAAAAGCCACTACCAGCGGGCCGCTCAGCGAAGGTTTGGCGCACAAGATGGCGTGGGCCGTGCCCAATGGCTCATCCTGGTAATAAATGGTGCCCTTGGCGCCCACCGACTCGGCAATGGCAAGCAGGCTTTGCTCGACGGTGGCCCCGAAGCGGCCAATGATGAAAGCCACTTCCTCCACCGGCTCGCCGCACACGCGGGCAATGTCCTCCACGAGGCGCTGCACGATGGGCTTACCGGCAATGGGAATCAGGGGTTTGGGTACGGTGAGCGTATGCGGACGCATGCGCTTGCCCATGCCAGCCATTGGAACAATTATTTTCATGGTGGGATCTTGGTGAAGATTAATTTCAACTAAGCTGCCAGCAGATACTTGCTCTGGCCTTAGTTCGTTGCAAAAAATATGGCTCGCAAAGATGCGGCAAAATGCGGCGCTCCCTATACTTGGCCAGCTTTTTCTGAAGCCGGCTCCCGCAGCAATTCCACCAGCGTAGCCGGGTCGGCATTGCCCCCGCTGAGGATGAGCACCGTATGGCGGCTAGGCGGCAGGCTGGCCCGGTAGCGCAGCAGCGCCGCCAGCGGCAGGGCAGCGGTGGGCTCGACTACCAGCCGGGCCTCCAGCAGCAGGCGGCGCGCGGCGGCGCGCAGCTCGGCTTCACTCACGGTCACGATGTCGTCGGCATACTGGCGCAGGTGCTGGAAAGTGAGCTCGCTCAGCGCCAGCGTGCGTGCGCCGTCGGCCAGGGTGCGGCTGGTATCGGCGGTGGCCCACTCTACTACGCGGCCGGCGCGTAGCGAGGCCTGGGCATCGGCGGCTAGCTCAGGCTCGACGCCAATAATTTTCACGCTGGTTTTCAGCAGCTTGAGAGCCGCCGCTACGCCACTCAGCAAGCCGCCGCCGCCTACGGGGGCGAGCACCAGCTCTACTTCGGGCAGGTCTTCGAATATCTCCAGGCCCACGGTACCCTGGCCGGCTATCACGTGGGCATCGTCGAAGGGCGGCACCAGCACGGGGGGCTCGGGCGCGCTGGCGAGCAGGCGGGCGGCCACCGCCTCGCGCTTTTCGAGGGCTGGGTCGTAAAGAATAACCTCAGCGCCCAGCGCCCGCGTGGCCGCGATTTTGACCTGCGGGGCGTTGGTGGGCATGATGATCGTAGCCCGCAGGCCCAGCTGCCGGGCCACGTAGGCTACGCCCTGGGCGTGGTTGCCGCTGCTATAAGCCAGCACGCCCCGCGCCCGCTCGGCTTCGCTCAGCGCCAGGATGCGGTTGCCCGCGCCCCGAAGCTTAAAGGAGCCAATGGGTTGAAGGCTTTCGGGCTTGAGATAAATGTGTTCGGGGGCCAGCTCGGGCACGTTGAAAGGCAGCAGGGGCGGCCGCCGTACCAAGCCACGCAGCCGCTGCTGGGCCTGGCGCAGGTCGGCTAGGTCGATAAGTTTCATAGAACAAAGGTCTTTCACCGGGAGTAATAAGCAGTACTTTTCCAAAAGGTACTATTTGGGTGGGGCGTTGGGCCCCTGCGCACGCCATAAATCCTTCTTCATTCCGTACTTTGCTCCTATGAATTATTTCTCAGAAATCGAATCCGGCATTCAGAGCCTGTTTGCTGCTACCAACGCGGGCTTTCGGCAAGATGGCAGCGTGGGCCAGAACCACGTAGCCGCTTGGCTGAGCGAGCTGCAACACTCCAACGACCCCGCCCTGCGCCCCGTGGCGCAAGAGCTGGAAAACCTCAACCGCGCCATTGGCAGCGGCGACGCCCTCGCCATGTCGAAGTCGTTTTTTCTGCTCGGCAACCTCACCAGCAAGGCGGCCCTCAACCTCCACGGCTTCGCCAGCCTCGGCGATAAGCTGCGCGAGCTCAGCCAGAAACTCATCTCGGCGGGCGGCAACATGCAGATTATCGCCAAGCACCAGGGCCACGACACTGTGCTGGCCCACTGAGTAAGCAGCCATTAACTTTTAAGCTACTGATGCTAGCTTATTTACTGATTATCAGATCCTTACTAAACGGCTGATAAGCTTTTACTGTTGACCGATTACTTAGCGCGCTCTGCAAGGGTAAACACCAAAAGAGAACGCCCGGCTGAGCCGGGCGTTCTCTTTTGGTGTAGCTGCCGGGTAGTGCTAGCGCCCGGTGCTGCCGTAGCCACCGGCACCGCGCGCAGTTTCGGCCAGTGTTTCGGTGGGCTGCCAGGCTATGGTTTCGTGGCGCGCTACTACGAGTTGCGCAATGCGCTCCCCATCTTGCACCGCAAACGGTTCATTGGAAAGGTTGACCAGCAGCACGCGAATCTCGCCGCGGTAGTCAGCATCAATTGTACCGGGGCTGTTTACGATACCGATGCCGTGCTTGAGGGCCAGCCCGCTGCGGGGCCGCACCTGAGCTTCGTAGCCCACGGGCAGCGCCAGGCTCAGGCCGGTTGGCACGAGCAGCCGCTCGAGTGGCCCCAGCGTAAGCGGGCCGTCGGGCAGGTTAGCGCGCAGGTCGAGGCCGGCCGAATGGGCAGTTTGGTATTCGGGTAATGGATGGCGGGAGTTGTTAATAACGGGAACGGGAACGGTAAGCATCCTCAAAAGTACAGGTCAATCTGCGCAGAGAACGTGAAAAAGCCCGGCGGCTAGCCCGGCTTTTTACAGGTAACTACTTGTCTGCTCTTTACAACGCCGCCAGCTCTTCGCGCACAAAGTCAGCCAACTGCGACAAATACTCGGTGCTGAAGTCAAAGCGAATACCAGCGGCTGCATATACCTCGCCAATCGGCACGGTATAGCCCAGCGCCAGTGCCCGCTGGTAGTCGGCCAGCGCCGCAGCGGGGTCGCGGCGAAAATTGCGCCACACGGCAATGGCGCCGAGCTGCGCCAACGCATACTCGATGTAGTAAAACGGCACTTCGTAGAGGTGCAACTGCTTTTGCCACAAGTAGGGACGAAACTTCTCCAACCCGCTCCAGCTCACGTTGCGCTGGTTGAAATGCTGAAAAATCTCCGTCCAGCGCTGGTGGCGTTGGGCTTCGGTATGGTTGGGGTTTTCATACATCCAGTGCTGAAACTTATCGATGGTAGCCACCCAAGGAAAAGTTTCGAGCACACTTTCGAGGTGGCTTTTCTTGGCGCGGCGCAGTTCGGCCGGGTCCTCAAAAAAGACATCCCAATGGTCCATACTCATCAGCTCCATGCTCATGGAAGCCAGCTCGGCCACCTCACTCGGCGGATGCTTATCGGCCGATAGCGGCAGGCGGCGCGTGAGGAAGGAATGCACCGCGTGGCCGCCCTCGTGCAGCATGGTTACCACATCGCGCAGCGACGAAGTCGCATTCATAAAAATGAACGGTACGCCGGTCTCGTCGAGTGGATAGTTGTAGCCGCCGGGAGCTTTACCCTTACGGCTTTCCAAATCGAGATGGCCCATGTGGCGCATGGTGCGCAGGCAGTCGCCCAAAAAAGGATCGAGACGCTGAAAAACCGTGATCGTCTTTTCCAGTAGCTCGCTACCCGTCTGGAAAGGGCGCATGGGCGGCTTGCCGCTCGGATCCACGTCGAGGTCCCAGGGCCGCAGGTTGGGCAGGCGCAGCGCCAGGCGGCGGTCTTCGTCAAACTCGCTGATGAGCGGCACCACCGTGGCCGCAATGGCCGAATGAAAGTCAAAGCAATCTTCCGGAGTATAATCGAAGCGCCCCAGAGCAGCAAACATGTAGTCGCGGAAGTTGGCAAACCCCGCGTTCAGCGCTACCTGGTGGCGTAGCTGGATGAGCTCGGTAAATAGCTTGTCGAGCGGGCGGCTGTCTTGCAGGCGGCGCTCCTGCACGGCCCGCCAGGCCTGCTCGCGCACCAGCCGGTCGAGGCTCTTGAGGCGGTCGGCCGCCTGGGGCAGGGTCAGCTCCTCGCCCCCGAGAATGACCGTCATCGCGCCCGCGGTAGCTGCGTACTGCTGCTGCTTGGTCGCAATGTCGGTTTTCAGGCTAATATTTTCCTCACGATAAATCTCCGAAGCCCGGCGCACCGAGCGCAAAAATACGCCGTAACGCGCCTGGTCAAGCTCGGGCAGGTAAGGGCTAGCCAGCAGCTTTTCGTTGAGGGCGTGGTCATAAGGAGCTACTTGGGGCTCAATGTCCTGCACAAAAAACTGAAACGCCTCGGCGCGGTCCGACGCTTGGGTGTCGCACGTCATGCGAATGTAGCGCCAGGCCAAGTCCTCACTGAGTACTGACTCCAGCTCGGAGCGGTCGAACAGCCAGCGCTCAAGAGCCGCGGCGTCGGGCACCACCCGGTCTTGCAATTCCTGAAAAAATGGTTCTAAAGCGGCCCAGTCGGTTACAAAAAACTCTTCGGGGATATAGTGACGGGGCGGGCGGGTGGTATCAGTGGCCAACGAAGCGGCCGGGCTTTCAACTTCGGATAGCTGCATAAGAAATAAAGGTACGCAAATGAAAGACGGATGGACAGGCACCAGTTTTAGGCCGTAGCTATTTCCTTAGTAACAACGCTAAAAAGCGCAGTTGCTGCGTCATTTAGTACTGCTTCGCAGCGGAGCTAGCCGATCTCGATCACCACATCGGCCGTGAGCGGATGCGCCACACAGGTCAGAATATATCCCTTGGCCAGCTCGGCATCGGAAAGCCCCTCGCGCTCGTCGAGGTGCACTTTGCCGCTGAGGCACTTGCCGCGGCAGGCGGTGCACAACCCCGCCTGGCACGAGTAGGGCAAGTCGATGTCTTGGTTGAGGGCCGCATCCAGAATAGTCTGCTTGGCAGGTACTTGCAGCTGGTATTCGCTGCCTTCGTACTGAATGGTAACCGTACGGTTGACGATGGTGCCGTCGTTGTCGCCGGCTAGGGCATCGCCATGCGCGTCGCCGGCTTCGGCCGCATCGGCCGCAGCCACAAAGCTCTCGCGGTGCACGCGGCTATTTGGCACATTGAGTAATTCTAAAGCGGCCTGCGCTTCGATCATCAACCCCTCGGGACCACAGATGTAGTACTCGGCCTGGGGCGCCGGAAACTGGTGGCGCTGCTCCAGAATGCGCAGCATCGTGGTGCGGTTGAGGCGGCCGGTGTGCTGGTGCGGCGCCGAGGCTTGCAGCGGCTGGCTATACACGTGCTCGACCTGCAAGCGCCCACGGCTGCTGGCTTCGAGGTCGGCCAGCTGCTCTTTGAAGATAACCGACTCCTCGTTGCGATTGCCATAAATGAGCAGCACGTGGCTTTGAGACTCCTGGGCTACTACTGCTTTGAGCATCGACATCAGCGGGGTGATGCCCGAGCCGGCCCCGACGAGCACCAGCGAGCGAGCCGCTTTGGGGCTGGGCTGCACCACAAAGTTGCCGAGCGGCGGCATTACCTCGTACTGCTGGCCTACGCGCACAGTATCAAGCAGATGATTGCTTACCAGCCCGCCCGCTACGCGCTTCACCGTCACGGACAGGCGCGGGGCTTCGGCGGGCGTGCTGCTGAGCGAGTAGGCCCGTCGCTCGGGCTTGCTGCCGGGCGGGCCACAGGGCACCAGCAGAGTCAAGAACTGGCCGGGCTTGCTGGGCACCGGCTGGCGGTCGGGCCGTTCGAGATGAATGGTAATGGTATCAGGGGTTTCCTGGGTAAGGGCAACGACGGTGAGCGTCAGGTATGACGACATAGGGAATAGCTGGATAGAAAGCCCAAATTTACGGCGGCTGGGGCCGGCTGGGTAACTTACCAGCCATATTTAACCGCTGCCACTTCGCTTCGCTTCCCAATGCCCGAACTTTGCACCTTACTGGCCCAGCACAGCGCCAGCTTTGCGCCAGTACTACCTCAGCTGGCTGCCTCTGGCGTCGCCCGACTCGATTTTACCGCCGCCAACCCGCACCTTGCGCAGCCCGAGCGCCTGCGCGATACGGCCGCTTTCGACGCCGTGATAGACACGATGCTAGCCGAGCAGCACGCCACCACCGGCATCGGGGGCTACCTCGAAAACCGCGTTATCTACCGCCGCAGCCCGCACTTTGCCGATGCTACCGAGGCCCGCTCGCTGCACCTGGGCGTCGATGTGTGGGTGCCGGCGGGCACGCCCGTAGCCGCGCCGCTCACCGCCGTGGTGCACAGCGTGGCCGACAACAACAACTTTGGCGATTATGGGCCGACGGTCATTTTGCAGCACGAGCTAGCCGGCGTCACGTTTTACAGCCTCTACGGCCACCTCACGCGCACCGACCTGGCCGGGCTGGCGCCGGGGTTTGCCATCGGCCAGGGGCAGGTGTTTGCGCACATCGGGCCCTACCCCGAAAACGGCGATTGGCCGCCGCACCTCCACTTTCAGCTCATCGCCGATATGCAAGGCCGCTGGGGCGACTTCCCGGGAGTGGCCGCGCCCAGCGAGCAAGCCTACTGGGCTAATCTCTGCCCCGACCCCATGCTAGTCATTTGACAATTAACAATGATCAATCATCAATTATCAATCTCTCAAAGTGACCTTTGTCAAACGATTGTTAATTGATGATTGATCATTATTTTTCGCGCTCTATCGTGTAGTTAATCAGCGCTTCGAGCGAAGTGCGGGCGGCCGACTCTGGGAAAGTATGGAGGATGGCGAGGGCCTCGTCGCGGTAGCGTTTCATGGTGCGCACGGCGTAGTCGAGCCCACCCGAAAGCTTCACGAAATCAATTACTTGCTGCACGCGGTCGCGGTGGCCGGCGTTGTTTTTCACGTTGTAAATGACACGGCGCTTATCGAGCCAGCTGGCCTGCTGCAAGGCGTAGATAAGTGGCAGCGTCATCTTTTTCTCCTTGATGTCGATGCCCACAGGCTTGCCGATTTCGGCGGTGCCGTAGTCAAACAGGTCGTCTTTTATCTGGAATGCCATGCCCACTTTCTCCCCAAAAAGGCGGGCGCGCTCGATGGTTTCGAGGTCGGCCCCAGCGGCGGCGGCCCCTACGGCCGTGCATGACGCAATGAGCGAGGCCGTTTTCTGGCGAATGATGTCGAAGTAAACGTCTTCGGTGATGTCGAGCTTGCGGGCTTTCTCGATTTGCAAAAGTTCGCCTTCACTCAGCTCCTTCACGGCGTTGCTCACGATTTTGAGCAGGGCGTAATCGTCGTTTTCGAGCGATAGCAGCAGGCCCCGGCTTAGCAGGTAGTCGCCCACGAGTACCGCTATCTTGTTCTTCCACAAGGCATTGATGGAGAAAAAACCGCGACGGTAGTTGCTTTCGTCCACCACGTCGTCATGCACGAGGGTGGCCGTGTGCAGCAGCTCGATAAGGGCGGCGCCCCGAAACACGGCTTCGGGTAGCGGGCCGGTGGGGTTGGCGCTGCTGGCGCGAGCCGTCAGAAACACAAACATCGGCCGCACCTGCTTACCCTTGCGGCGCACGATATAGCCCATTATTTTGTCGAGCAGCAACACTTTCGTCTGCATCGACTGCCGGAATTTCACCTCAAACTCGGCCATCTCGGCAGCAATGGGGGCCTGAATGTGGTCGAGCGTATTTGCCATGCGGGCGCAATGATACGGCGGCCGGGCCGCACTCGCTACCTTAGCCGCATGCGCACTATTGTTGACTTTATTTTGACTGGCGCCGGGCACGGGCGGCCATTCGCCGCCGACGCTACCTACTTGACTACTGGCCAGCCCAAGCCCATCGTGGTGTTTGTGCACGGTTTCAAGGGGTTTAAGGACTGGGGCCACTTCGGGCTGCTGGCCGGTTTTTTTGCCGAACAAGGGTTTGTATTCGTCAAGCTCAACCTCTCGCACAACGGGGTGGTGATAGGCGGCACCGGCGACTTGGAAGATCTGGCAGCCTTTGGCAACAATAATTTTAGCCTTGAGCTCGATGACCTCGGCCAGCTGCTCGACGCCTTGCACACGCCGGGCGCCACTCCTTTACCCGCCACCGAGCTCGCCCCCAGCCGCCTCTACCTGATGGGCCACAGCCGCGGCGGGGCGCTGGTGCTGCTTAAGGCTGCCGAAGATGCCCGCGTACGCGCCGTAGCCACCTGGGCCGCCGTGGCCGACCTGCACCCGCGCTGGCCCGCCGAGGTACTGGCACAGTGGGAGCGCGAGGGCGTGCTGCACGTGCTGAATAAGCGCACCGGCCAGCAGCTGCCGATGTATTACCAGATTGCCGAAGATTTTTTTGCTCACCGCACCCGGCTCGACTTGCCGCAACTGATGCCTGGCCTGCGCCAGCCGGTACTACTCATCCACGGCGATGCAGACGAGACGGTGCCGCTCGCCGCCGTCTACCAGCTGCAAGCCAGCCAGCCGTCGGCCGAAGTTTTGGTGGTGCCTAGCGCGGGGCACCAGTTTGGCGGGGCCCATCCTTGGGCTAATTCTACTTTGCCTGCCCCGGCGCACTTCATCGCCGAGCGCACCGCGGCATTCTTTATGGCGCACTGATGGCTACCTCGCTCGCCTACCTGCTACTGGGCAGCAACCTGGGCGACCGCGCAGCGCGGCTAGCCCAGGCCCGCCACAACCTCGCCGCTAGTGCAGGGCAGCTGGTGGCGGCCTCAGCCATCTATGAAACGGCCGCTTGGGGGCTCGAAGAGCAGCCAGCCTTCCTCAACCAGGTGCTGGCCGTGGCCACTACGCTGCTGCCTGCTAGCCTGCTCGTGGCTTGCCAGGCCGCCGAGCAGGCGCAGGGCCGCCAGCGCCTGGTGCACTGGGGTGCCCGTACGCTCGATGTCGACATCTTGCTTTTTGACCAAGAGATTATTGCCACGCCCACGCTCACGGTGCCGCACCCGGCGTTGCCGGCTCGGCGGTTTGCATTGGTACCGCTGGCCGAGCTGGCGCCGCAGCTCCGGCATCCGCAGCTGCACCAGACCATTGCGGAACTGCTGGCGGCGTGCCCCGATAGCTTGGCCGTACACGCGTGGCAGCCTTAGCAGCCTGCTCCCAAAAGGCTCTTGGATGGGGGTAGTTCAGTTCAATGGGGCGCACGTGGCGCAAGTACTGAACATTATGTCCTAGTCGCACAGCTTGGTACAGAAGCCAAGCAGTCAGCAGGCTACTTCCGAGCCAGCGGTATTGACTGCGCCAAATTAGCAGCACTAGTAGTACCACAGGTGGGTATAATGCTGTTATAAAGCGCTCGGCTTCATGTACTCCTGCGCCCGCCCGCCCAGTCAACACACTCCCTATTAAAAGAATTAGGGTGCTCACCAGCGCACCAAAAAGTAAACGGGCGCCCAGCAGCGACCAGCTGGCAGACCACCCACCGATGCTTGCGAGCCTGCCTGTTTGCTGGGGCCATAGCAGCCTTACTACGCCCATTAGCAACAGTATCCAGCAGAAACTAGGAACCGAAATTAGCCATACGGCTGGTAGCGGAACCAGCCACCGCCCCATTACGAAACCAAAGCTCGCTACTGCCTGGTAGGGATCCTGAGGCAGGGCAAGCGTGTTGCCCAGCATTGATTGGTGCAGCTGCCATAGTACCAAGCCACTGCTTACTCCGGCGAAATGTATCATCTGCGCCCGCCGGTTAGGCTGGGCTAAGCGTGGTGTGCCAGGCCAAGCTAGCCCCAGACCCACGCCCAATAACAAAAATGCGCCCGCAATACGTTGCAGCGGCAGCAGCCAACCCAAGATAGTCGCAAGCAGCCCGAGTCTCCAGCCGCCACGCCGCAGCCAGGCCAAGAACATTAAGAAATAGCTCGCCCACAGAACATTGAGCAGCGATTCTGACCATAGAAACTTACTTACTACCAGCGTCGGGCTACCCAGCGCCACTAGCAATGGCAACGCCCACGCGCGCCGAACTGGTAGCAGCCAGTAGCCCACGGTACTCCAAGCTAGCAGTGCCCCTACCAAGCACACGCCGTTGAGCCACCTCACTCCTTCGGCGGCTCCAACCAGACGCAACACCAGGATAAACAAGGGCGGCCACCACTGATAAGCCTGGCCAGCGGCCGGCAGCAATCGGCCACTTTGCTGTAGTTTGTAGGCCGCCGACACGTAGCTATACGTATCGGCGGTGCCGGCTAGCCCTGAGCTTGCTACATACCAATAGAGCCCCCCGCTTAGCAAGGCAGCAAGCAGCAGCAAAACCAGATAGCGGCGCGTGGGGCTATTCACTAGTAGCTCGGTCCGCCGCACCTACCCTACCGAGCCGGCCGTAGCGGCGGGCGCTATTTTCTTCACCAAGCCTTGCAGCACCTTGCCGGGGCCGCATTCCAGGAAAGTAGTTGCGCCGTGGGTAGCCATTGCCTGCACACTTTGCGTCCAGCGCACGGGAGCGGTGAGCTGGGCCAGCAGGTTGGCTTTGATTTCGGCAGGGTCGTTGTGGGGGGCAGCATCCACGTTTTGATACACGGGGCAGCGAGCGGGCTGAAAGGTGGTTTTCTCAATCGCTTCAGCCAGTGCAGCTTGGGCCGACTGCATCAAGGGCGAGTGAAAGGCGCCGCCAACCGCCAGGGGCAGCGCGCGTTTGGCTCCGGCGGCTTTCAGGGCTTCACAGGCTTTGGCAATGCCCTCGGCCGAACCCGAAATGACCAACTGGCCGGGACAATTGTAGTTGGCCGCCACTACTACATCGCCCCCAGCAGTTATTTCCTGGCAAATGCGCTCTACTACGTCGTCGGCTAGCCCCAGGATGGCGGCCATGGTGCCGGGCTGCTCTTGGCAGGCGGCCTGCATGGCCTGGGCCCGCCGGGCCACCAGCGCCAGCGCATCGGCGAAGGTGAGCACCCTAGCCGCTACCAGGGCCGAAAACTCGCCCAGCGAGTGGCCGGCCACCATGGCGGGCTGCACCTCGGAGTGGGCCGCAAACTGCGCCACCGAGTGCACGAATACGGCGGGCTGCGTGACGTCGGTGCGCCGCAGGTCTTCTTCGGTGCCCTCAAACATAAGCTTGGTCAGGCTGAAACCCAGAATATCGTTGGCCTGCGTGAGCAGGGCGCGGGCAGCCTCGCTTTGCTCACGCAGCTCACGGGCCATACCCGGGAACTGCGAGCCCTGGCCCGGAAAAACGACGGCCGTCACAGCGGCTTCGGAGGAAGTAGAAGAAGTCAAAATACCTGAAATTAGACGAATGGTAACCCCCACCGCGCCGGTGGGCTGGAAAAGTAAAAGCAAAAGAGCCGCCCCGTTGGGGCGGCTCTTTCAATACGGCTGGTTGGCGGCTAGCGAATAATCTCCACCCAGCCCTTGAAAGTGCGCTTGGTTTGGGCCGCATCTTCAAACTCGACCTCGGCCAGGTAGTAGTAAATACCGCCCGATACCAAGCCGCTGGTGTCGCTTTCGCCAGCTACGCCGCCACCCGTCCAGTTGATGTAGGGGTCTTGGTCGCTTTCATACACCTTGCGGCCCCAGCGATTGAAAATCTGGATGTGCGTGCGGCGTACCTCGCTGGCCGTCTTGGGCCGGAACACGTCGTTCTTGCCATCGCCATTTGGCGTGAAGATGTTGGGCAGCAGGAAGAACACGCAATTATCCTGGCAAACCGAATTGCTACGCGCGCTACGGATGCCCTGGGCGCTCACAGCTTGCACGATGTAGCAATAATTAGCGTGCGTCAGAAAACGGTCGGCATAGCTGAGCCGCGTAGTCGAATCGAGGGCCACGTAGGGGCCCGCCGGCGAATCACTACGCAAGATGCGGTAGTAAGCTGCCGCCGTGCTGCACCCGGCGGGCGTGTTGCCGACGGTCCAGCTCAGGTTGTTTTGGTAGCGATAATTGGTAGGCAGGAAAGAAGGCAGCGCCGCTAAGCTGTCGCAATTGGTGGGCCGAATGCTCAGCACCGGCGTGCATGGCGTGGCTTGCAAGATGGTGCACGTCTGCTGGCTATTATTGAGCAGGTTGGTCAGAATAGGTTGGCCAGCCGAGTTTACGAAGTCGGGGTACTGCCCATTCGTTTGCACGTAGTAGCAGTATTGCAGGCCATGCTGGAGCGTGGGGTCGCGGTCGACGTACGTGCCGCTGGTGGCGCCCGGCGTAGCCGTGCCGATTTGCGTGAAGGTGCTGCCCGGCGCCGGGTTGAGCCGGTAAATACGGGTGGGCTGCTTGGTATTATCCCACGGCACACTGTAGGCCCAATTGACAGTAACAGTATTAGCTAGCCCATCGGGCACCAGGCTGGTACGCACGCTAGTAGCTAGGGCAGCCGTTTCGCTTTTCTCCACAGCCGTACCCGTTGAGCGGTCGGTGTTGAAAAAAGTAAGCTGGTACTGGTATTGGTTGTCAACCGTATTCAGGCCCCGGTCTAGGTAGGTGGTATCGGCCAGGTTGGTGATGGTCGCAATCGGCGTGAAGGTGGTGCTGGTACCAACGGCCCGGCCGAGGCGGTAGCCAAACGGTGCGCCAAACGTGGCGTTGTTATCAGCACGGGGCTGGCTCCACCTCACCGTTATCTGGCCCTGGGTGGCGTCGGTGGCGTTTACGTCCACGTTGGTGAGCCGAGCCGAGCGGCCGCTAAAAGCCAAGCAGGCCTCGTTGGAAACAAGGCTATTACCACCACCAGGCAGCGGGAAGGTAGCGTAGACGCGGTAGCTGTACGTGCGGCCCCGCGTAAGACCCGCGCCCGCATTATCATCGGTGAAAGTGGTGGCGGTCACGGGTACCGAGCCCACTTGTACGTAGCCCGAGCCCGCTGGCAAGCCCGTATCGCAGGTGCCTGGCGTGTAGGCATAGCAGCCTTCCCGCCGAAAAATCAGCAGCTGGCTAGCATTTTGGCAGGTGTAGCGGTCCCAGGTAATGAGGCTTACCAAGCCTGCAGCCGAAGAAGCCGGCGTACCCCGCACGTTTTGCGGCGGCGGGCCCACTACGGTGATGCGCACCGGTTTTTCGTCAATCAAAATCGGGGCCCCCGAGGCCGCCGTCGGACTGTCCTGCGCCTTAAAAACCACCACGTAGGGCTGGTTCGACACGTTGCTGCAATCGGGCGTCCAGCGGAAAGTGCCCGTTGAGGTAGTCCCCGTCGAGGTTTGGGTAAACGTGGCCGGCGGCAAAATACCACTGTAGGCAAATAGGGAAACCGAAGTGGCAGTGGCGCCTCCCGACGCGTTATCGATCGCTGATATATTCAACGTAACGGGGGTGCCCGCCACCACGCACACGTCGGCGGGTACCGTAATGGTAGGCCGCAAGTTGGTAGTAGCCGTCACGATAATCTGCATATCGCGGATCACGCTGCCAATCTGCACGCGCCGGCCATTCGCCAGGCGGCGCCATTCTTCCACGACAAAGGCGACGTTATAATACCCCGCTCGACTCGGCGCATTCCACGTCATTTGCCCCGTAAGCGGATCTATTATGATAATAGCTGGGGCCCCAGGCACCCCCACCGGCACCCCCGCGTAAGCCACCTGCGTAGCAGCGGGCGAAATAGAGGGCGAGTTGGGATACACGTAATTAGTGCAGCGCACCGAGTCTGGCCGGTTGTTCACGTCGGCCGTCTGAGTGCCGCCCGCCACTTGGCGGCTAGGTTGGAGCTTATAGGACAGTGAATCCCCATCGGCATCGTAGCCAGCCGGATTGTGCAAAAAAACCTGCCCCACCGCCGCCCGGTCGATAGCCGGTGCCCGCAGGATTGGCGTATGGTTGCGACCCGTTATAAAAGCTGGGTTGATGGTAATAGACGTGGAAATGTAAAACGTCTGACCATTCGAGTTCGACATATTCACCACGTTCGCGTTGCGGTTTTCCCCCACAAAGCTGATCGTATAGTTGCCTGCGCCCCCGTAGGTATGGTCGAAGTTGTAAGTAAAAATGTCGGTTTCGGCCGAAGCAATGCGGGTAGTAGTCGCTTTCGGGATCCCATCTTGCCGCGTGCCATCACCAAAATAAATGGTGACAGTGGGCTGGTCTACCCCGTTAATATCCCGGTAAAGCGTCAGCTTAAAATACAAGTGGTTGGGGTTACCGGTAATGGTATCCACCTTCGCCTGAATCTCACCGGCGCGCAGGTGCGAAGCTCGCGCCAACTCAGGCCGCAGCCAGGCTAGCCCCATTAGCAGCCAGGCCAACAGCCACGCACTGCGCTTTGTACTTCCACCCCAGGATAAGAGAAATTGCATATTACATCTGACTTTAGAAACCCGTTGCCCGCACAAAAATCACACTTTTTATTCGGTTAATCTAACCAATCAACCTTTCTGGCCGGCCACTAGTTATCCGAGCGGCGAGGCAGATCGCCTAACGGCATTTGAGTCAGATTGATTCATCCGGCTTGGCTGGAGATGAAGCACCTGGTTTGAACCTTTCTAAATAAGGCTGGCTCACTAGTTTTACTTTGGGCAAAGCCGCTAGGTGGCCCTACCTTTGGGCAGCACAAACGGTCTTTTTTTCGACTGAAAATTCTATGAATTGGTTTATAAAAACCTTCACCAGCAGCATCGGTCGCAAGATTATCATGTCCCTTACGGGCCTGTTTCTCTGCACGTTTCTGGTGGTGCACCTGGTGGGCAACTTCCAGCTCTTTGCCCACGACGATGGCGTAGCCTTCAACACCTACTCGCATTTTATGGGGCACAACCCTATCATTCGGACCATTGAGTGGGGCCTGGTGCTGGGTTTTGGCTTCCACATCTACGAAGCACTGATCCTGACGCGCCGCAACCAAGGCGCCCGCTCGCACGGCTACGACAAGTGGGAAGCCAAGCAAAACTCGGAGTGGACTTCGCGCAACATGGGCATTCTGGGTTCTATTATTCTGGTGTTCTTGATTGTGCACCTGTATAATTTCTTCTGGCGCGCGCGCTTTGGCACGCCCGACCCCGACATCAACCACAACGATAACTTGTATAAAGTAGTGGTAACGTCGTTTCACCAGTGGTGGTACGTGCTGCTCTACGTAGCTGCGCAGGCTAGCCTGGGCTACCACCTCTGGCACGGCTTCCGGTCGGGCTTCCAAACCCTGGGCCTGAACCACCGCAAATACATGCCCCTAATTAAGAACTTTGGCTACGTGTTCGCTGTCCTAGTTTCGGCGGGCTTCGCATCGATGCCGCTGTATTTCATCCTATTTACCAACGAAGAAGGTGCACTCCTAAGCAGTGTGCCTGCGGTGCTTCACCACCTCACGCTGGCGTTCAACTAGGTTCCTTTTTGACAGTATCTTGGCTATCCGTATATGATTCTGAATTCAAAAGCGCCCGAAGGCCCCTTGGCCGAAAAATGGGACAAGCATAAGTTCAACGTCAAACTCGTGAACCCCGCCAACAAGCGGAAGTACGACGTGATCGTGGTCGGTACTGGGCTAGCGGGCGCGGCGGCGGCGGCCTCCCTCGCCGAGCTTGGTTACAACGTCAAGGCCTTCACGTACCATGATTCGCCCCGGCGGGCGCACTCCATCGCGGCGCAGGGCGGCATCAACGCGGCTAAAAACTACCAGAACGACGGCGATTCGGTTTTCCGTCTGTTTTACGACACTATTAAGGGCGGCGACTACCGCGCTCGGGAAGCCAACGTGTACCGGCTAGCTCAGGTATCAGTTAATATTATTGACCAGTGCGTGGCCCAGGGCGTACCCTTTGCCCGCGAGTACGGTGGGTTGCTGGCCAACCGCTCTTTTGGCGGTGCGCAGGTAAGCCGGACGTTTTACGCCCGCGGCCAAACTGGCCAGCAACTGCTGCTAGGTGCTTATTCAGCGCTCAGCCGCCAGATTGCCTACGGCAAGGTGAAAATGTACACGCGCTCGGAACTGCTCGATGTTGTAGTGGTTGATGGCCAGGCTCGTGGTATTGTAACGCGCAACCTGGTTAACGGCGAGGTGCAGACCCACGCGGCGCACGCGGTGGTGCTAGCCACGGGCGGCTACGGCAACGTATTCTACCTCAGCACCAACGCCAAGTATTGCAACGTCACGGCTGCCTGGCGGGCGCATAAAAAAGGTGCTTACTTCGCCAACCCCTGCTTTACCCAGATTCACCCGACGTGCATCCCGGTATCGGGCGACTACCAGTCGAAACTAACGCTAATGTCGGAATCGCTGCGCAACGATGGCCGCGTATGGGTTCCGAAGACCAAAGAGATGGCCGAGCGCTTGCGCAAGGGCGAAATCAAGGTTCAGGACATTCAAGAAGACGACCGCGATTACTTCCTGGAGCGCAAGTATCCGGCCTTTGGTAACCTCGTGCCACGCGACGTGGCCTCGCGCAATGCCAAGCAGATGTGCGACGAAGGCCGGGGCGTAGGTTCTTCGGGGCTAGCAGTATACCTCGACTTTGCCGACATTATCAAGCGCACCAGCGCGCAGGCAGTGAGCCAAAAGTACGGCAACCTTTTCGAGATGTACGAGAAGATTACCGACGAAAACCCCTACGAGATGCCCATGCGCATCTACCCCGCGGTGCACTATACCATGGGCGGCTTGTGGGTTGACTATAACCTGCAAACTACCATTCCGGGCCTCTACGCCGCAGGCGAGTGCAACTTCTCGGACCACGGCGCCAACCGCCTCGGTGCTTCGGCGCTCATGCAGGGGCTAGCCGACGGCTACTTCGTAATTCCGTACACCATTGGCGACCAGCTGGCGGCCACGCCACCCAAGCCAGTTACTACCGATCACCCCGCATTTGCCGAGGCGAAGGCTGGCGTGCAGGCCCGCGTGGAGCAGCTCTTGAGCATCAATGGCAACCGGACGCCCGATGAGTTTCACAAGGCGCTCGGCCACCTGATGTGGGAGTACTGCGGGATGGCTCGCAATGAGAAAGGGCTGAAGCACGCGAAAGCGGAGATTCAGAAGCTGCGGAGTGAGTTTTGGCAGAACGTGAAAGTGGTGGGCACCGGCGAAGAAATGAACCAAGCCCTCGAAAAGGCTGGCCGCGTAGCTGACTTCCTCGAACTCGGGGAGTTGATGGTGGACGATGCCCTCGACCGCAACGAAAGCTGCGGCGGTCACTTCCGGGAAGAATACGCCACCGAAGAAGGCGAAGCCAAGCGCGATGATGAGCACTATGCTTACGTAGCGGCCTGGGAATACATGGGTGATAACCAACCCGAGCGCCTCAACAAGGAAGAGCTAGTGTTCGAAAACGTGAAGCTGACCCAGCGCAGCTATAAGTAATTTATATTGAGCTGTTAGCCTTTGGCTGTTAGCTACTAGCTCCGTGCGGGCACTAACAAAGCAACGAAAGCTAACAGCTATCAGCCAACAGCTAATAGCTACCAAATAATGGCCGGTTCCAACCCCAACGCTAAACCCATGAACCTGACGCTGCGCGTGTGGCGGCAGCCCAACCGCCAGACCGAAGGTCAGATTGTGGAGTACAAAGTGAATGAGATATCGCCCGATATGTCGTTCTTGGAAATGCTTGACGTGCTCAACGAGGACTTGCTGCATAAGGGGCAAGACCCGGTGGCTTTCGACCACGACTGCCGCGAGGGCATTTGTGGCTCGTGCGACTTATTTATCAACGGTCGCTCGCACGGCCCGGAGAAGGGTACCACTACCTGCCAGCTCCACATGCGTAAGTTTTCGGATGGCGATACCATTACCGTCGAGCCCTGGCGCGCCAACGCTTTCCCGGTTAATAAAGACCTGAGCGTGGACCGCTCCGCCTTCGACCGCATCATCCAGGCGGGCGGCTACGTGAGTGTGAATACTGGCGGCACGCCCGACGGCAACGAAATTCCAATTCCGAAAGAAATTGCTGACCGGGCTTTTGAGGCAGCTACTTGCATTGGCTGCGGTGCGTGCGTAGCAGCTTGCAAAAATGCTTCGGCTATGCTCTTCGTGAGTGCCAAGGTTTCGCAGCTCGCCTTGTTGCCCCAAGGCCAGGTAGAAGCCAAGACCCGCGTTGAAAACATGGTGGCTCAGATGGATATCGAAGGCTTTGGCGCTTGCTCCAATATTGGCTCGTGCGCGGCGGAGTGCCCGGTGGGCATCTCGCTGGAGAACATCGCTATCCTTAATCGCGAGTTCTTGACGGCCAAAGCCACTTCTAATAACCTGGGTTAGTACTTTTTGCTACTCGTAGCGCAAGGCGCGGCAGAAATTTCTGCCGCGCCTTTTTTGTGGCTTATTAGAGTTGTTATTGCTTGTTAGCCAAAACATTGAAGGCTTATACCTGTTCCCCATTCCTATGGCAACTAGCATCTATCAAAACGTTCGGACTGACCCACAATACAAGGCAGCAACTGG
>Ga0160429_1000484_pt1 | contig 35490 bp, 21 predicted proteins | sample SolpanmetagenomR_FD_108199 | JGI IMG/M metagenome (GOLD analysis project Ga0160429, IMG submission 108199) | Solar panel surface microbial communities from Lawrence Berkeley National Laboratory, California, USA - R | ecosystem: Engineered > Built environment > Solar panel > Unclassified ... | reverse complement strand
GGCGTGAAACTGCCCGCCGCTGGAATTAGCGTCGGTAGTGGGGTAGATGTAGTAGCGCCCGTTGAAGTAGTCCATCTCCGGGTCGGCCTGGTAGCCGGCCAGAATGGGATTGCCGCTGGTCTGAGCCTGGGCGTGGGAGCCTAGCAGCAGGAGCAGGGTGCACAGTAGGCCGGCGGAGCGCCGCCACAAGAGGCTGGGAGATAGTAGTACTAGGAACATGAAAGTGGGTGGGAAAAAGTGAAAAAAAGCTGGCCGCTCGCAGCCGCGGCGCCCAGTAAAAACGGTAAAACAGGCTGGTATGAGGAGCCAGGCGGCACCCCCGCCGGCTTACTTCGTGAGCTTGGTGCTCAGCATTTTCATAAAATAGCCGCCCACTACCGAGCGGGCCTGGAAACCCTGCTGCCGCGCATCGGTGGTTTCGTGCCAGTCGGTGAGGGGCACGCGGCTGGGCGTATCGTTGGCAAACTGCCACACCGGGGCCACCAGCGCCTCAAAGTCGGCTTGGTTAGCGGCCAGCGTGGCGGTCCACAGGATCCAGTCCGATTTGGTGTAGGTTTTGCGGCTATCGAGCGGCAGGCCGTATTTCTGCTGGTGCTTCAGGTAAAAGGCCAGCTCCTGCTGCGCTACTTCGGGTGGGAAGATGTTCAGCCCGAGTACCTTATCCCACACCAGGTTATATTTCTGGCTCCACGAGCCGGCGGGCTTGTCGAAGGTCAGGGCGTAGTGGTCGCCATCCTGGGCCATCGCTACCCAGCGCTTGGCCAGGTCGCGGGCCAGGGTGGTGTATTCGGTGGCCGTTTTGGTATCGCCGAGCTGGCTGGCCAGCTGGCCGTAGCAGGCAATGCCCATAATGGCCTTCACCGACAAATTAGTATTGCGGGCCAGGTGGCCGGCAAAATCGTCGGTGCTGAGCTGGTTGGCCGGGTCGAAGCCATCGCGCTTCAAAAAGCCCACCCACTTGGTGAGCGTGGGCCAGTGCTCGCGGGCGAAGTCGGCTTTGCCGTCCATCTTCACCGCGGCCGCCGTGAGAATGAGCATGTTGCCAGCTTCTTCCACCGGCATGTCCTCGCCGTAGGTTTGGCCGTTGGCGAGCGGGTAGGTACCCACGTCGTGGGCCGGGAAGTCCTTTTTCCAGCGCCCCGACTCCGAGTAGTCGAAGATGAAGCGCAGCATACCCTTGGCCAGCTCATTGTTGTAAAGCAAGAAAAGCGGCTCCGACGGATACGTCACGTCCACCGTGCCGATGGAGCCGTTCGAAAAATTCTCCTTCGAGAAAAAGAACAGCTCGCCTTTAGGCCCCGCCACGATGCTGTGCGCCGCAATGGCCTGGCGGTAAGCCAGCTGGCACAGGTCGGCGTACTTTGCGCCGCCCGCCGCCCGGGCGTCGGCATACAGTTTCTGGTCAAACTCGTTGGCCTTGCGGCGGAGGCGGGCGTAGTCGGCTTCGGCCGCGGCCAGGGCCTTGCCCATCGTCATAGCCGCATCGCGCCGCCACCAGGGCCGTAGGTTTTGGCCAAAGTACTGCACGGCGTACTGCTCGTCGTAGCCCAGCAGCAGGTGCTGCTCGGCGGGCTGGCTAGCCACGGTGCCCAGGTCGAGTACGGCCGCCTGGGCCACGCGCTGGGCCTGGCCGGTGGTAGGCGCGGTAGCCGGAAGCTTGCCGGTGGTGGCAAAGGTGGTTTTGAGGGCCTGCGGGTTGCCGGTGCCGAGCGTGGCGCCGCCCGGCGTGGCCAGGTAGGCATAGCCCCAATCGATGCGCAGGTTGTCGCCGGCCTTGGCCAGCACGGGCTGGGCGGTGGTGCCCACGGCCTGCCAGCGCAGGCCAGCGGCGGCCCCGGGCCGGGTCGCGACTTCCTGGTAGGGCGTGTTGGTGGCGAGCGTGCCGGCCTCGGTCAGCAGCACCTGGGTAGCGTGCGGCTTGCCATCGGTGGCCGTGGCCGTGCACGTGACGTAGCTCACGGGTCGGGCCACGGTTTCGAGCTCATCGAGCAAGAGCGGCGATAAGAAGCTGACTTTCAGCTGCACCGGGCCCGCGACGAACGTGTAGGTGGTCTGCGTGGCCGTCATCGTCACGCCCGTCTGGCGCACTGCGGCGAGCGGAGCGGGGGCGGGAAGCGTTTCGTACAGGCCCGCATCGAGGTACTCGCCGCCCTGCGGGCTGGTGGCGTGCAGCGCCAGCACGTTGTCGCCGGCGTGCAGCGCCTGCCGGGCCGCGGGCGGAATAGTAAAGAAGTCGTAGCTATTGTTGAAGCCCGTTTGCTTGGTGAGCAGCACCCCGTTGAGGTACACTTCGGCATCGTCGTCGTGCTGCATCAGCAGGCGCAGCTCGCCGGTAGTGTGCGGGTCGGCCACGCGCACGGTGCGCCGCACCCAAATGTCGCCCCCGGTCCACGCCGTGCCGTGCTCACTTTGATTATCGGTGAAGGGCGCCGGGCCTTCCGGCCAGCTGGTGGCGACAAAGTTTGGCTTTTCCCAGCCCGCCGCCGGCTGCTTGAAAGTGTAGCGCGCCCGGTAGGGCTGCTCGCGCACCGTGGGCACTACAGCCCGGTACTGCGGGCCGGCCTGGCCCATAAACTGGTACGCCTGGCCATCGACCCGCACCACGCCTTCGAGCGACTGCGGCTCGCCGGTCCAGTGCCGGGTGGGCGCGCTGGCCAGCTCATCCTGAAACGCCCACACGCTGAAATACGGGTCGTGCGTGACGAGCGGGTAGGCCGGCGGCCGCAGCGACTGGGCTTGGACCAGCGATAAGCTCAACGCGCTTACCACCAGCAGTAAAGAGGCTTTTTGACTAAGCATTTCCCACGAAAATTTAAGCGCCTCACCCTAGCCCAGGCGGGCTAGGGCGCGGCCAATGGAAGTTGAATCCTCAACCCAATGCCCCGCTACTTGCGCACGCCAAAGCGGTATTCGGTCGTCGAATGAAACGTTTCGCCCGGCCGCAGCACCGTGCTCGGAAACTGCGGCTGGTTGGGCGAATCGGGAAAGTGCTGGGTTTCGAGGCAGAAGCCCGCGTGCGGCCCGTAGGCCACGCCGCCCTTGCCTTTGAGATTGCCCTTCAGGAAGTTGCCCGAATAAAACTGCACGCCCGGCTGGTCAGTGTACACGTCCATCGTGCGGCCCGTGGTAGGCTCGTACACGGTGGCGGCCAGCGCCGGGGCACTGCGCATATTGTCGGCCAGCACCCAGTTGTGGTCGTAGCCGCCGGGTGCCGCGCCCGGCACCTGCTTGATGCGCTCGCCAATGGTATGCGGCTGCCGAAAATCCATCGGCGTGCCGGCCACCGCTTGCAGCTGGCCGGTTGGAATCAAGGTGTTATCGACGGGTGTAAAGCGCTCGGCGTGCAGCGTCAGCTCGTGGCCCAGAATATCGGGTGCCTGGCCATAGTTGAGGTTGAAGTAGCTGTGGTTGGTGAGGTTAAGCACCGTGGGCTTATCCGTCGTGGCCGTGTAGTCGAGGCGCAGCGCGTCGGCGTTGGTGAGGGTATACACCACCTGCACGTTGAGGTTGCCGGGGTAGCCTTCTTCCCCGTCGGGGCTGTGGTAGGTGAGCGTCAGCGTGGGGCCGTCGGCCGAGGTGCCGGGCTGGGCCGTCCACACGCGGCGGTTGTAGCCGATGGTGCCGCCGTGCAAGGAATTGGGCGCGTTGTTGATGGGCAGCTGGTACGGCTTACCATCGAGCGTGAATTTGCCCTTGGCAATGCGGTTGCCGTAGCGCCCGATGAGGGCCCCGAAGTAGGGGTTTTCCTTTACAAATACGTCACTGGTGTAGCCCGCCAAGTCATCAAAACCCAGCACTACATCGCCCAGCTTGCCGCTCTTATCGGGCACCAGCAGGCTAGTGAGCGTGCCGCCAAAGTTGGTGATAGTGGCCTTCAGCCCGTGGGTATTTTGGAGGGTGAAGAGCTGAATTTCAGCGCCTTCTTTGGTTTTGCCAAAGGGCGTAGCGACCGGCGCGGCCGCTTGGCGAGTGGTGGAGTCGGCGGCCATGGTCGTCGAAGAAGCGGTGGTAGAATCGGAAGTGGAAGCCTGGTTGCAAGCCGCAGTAAGTAGCAATAAGCTAGCTACGCTGCCCGCCAGCTTTTTCCGATAACGAGGGTGGGACATGGAAAGAAGAAAAATGGCGGCGAATGAGTATGACGTAGCCCAGCTACCGTAGGGGTAGTAAAGCCGGCTATTGTCGATGCCGCAAGGTAGTAAAATAAGGGTATTTGTGCAAACGTTTGCACGTGCATTATTTTTGCGGTTACGCAGTTCAACTAGCGCAATTCTATGCAATCTTTGCGCTGCTACTTGCACTACCCGTTGCAGAAAGCCTAGCCGAAGCTTACCTAGCTAAGGTGTTTTTACTTCCTTCTTCGTGGCCAAAAAACGCGCTTCTATTACTGACTTAGCTCAGCAGCTCAATATCTCCGCTTCCACCGTTTCGCGGGCGCTCAATGGGCACAGCACCATCAGCGATGCCACTACCAAACGAGTGGTAGCGTTGGCAAAAGCCCTTGGCTACCAGCCCAATACCATGGCAGCTGGCCTGCGCCGCGGCCGTAGCAACCTGCTGGGCGTAGTGGTGCCGCACATTGATGGCAACTTCTTCTCGCAGGTGGTAAAAGGCATTGAGGCCGCCGCCAGCAAAGCGGGCTACCACGTCCTCATCTGCCAGTCGAACGAAGACATGGGGCACGAGCGCGAAAACCTGGAAACCCTCATGAATGCGCAGGTAGAAGGCATCCTGGTTTCCATTTCCCGCACCACTCGCGAGTTTAAGCATTTCGAGAAAGTGCGGCGCCGGGATATTCCGCTGGTATTTTTTGACCGCATTTTGGAGGGGCACGACGTGAACGCGGTAGTGCTCGACGACCGCGTGGGCGGCTACCGCGCCACCAAGCATTTGCTCGACCAAGGCTACCGGCGCATTGCCCACTTTACGGGCCCCCAAAACTTGAACATTTACAAGCTGCGTCGCCAGGGCTACGAAGATGCCTTGCGCGAGTATGGCCTGCCCCTCGACGAAAAGCTGATTATCTCCGGCAACATGAAAATAGAGGATGGCAGCGCCGGTATTAGGCAGCTGCTCGCCCTACCTCAGCCGCCCGACGCCGTGTTTTCGGGTAGCGACTTTTCGGCCGCCGGGGCGCTGCAAGTCCTGCACGAGCGGGGCCTGCGCGTGCCCCAAGACATGGGGCTGGTGGGGTTTAGCAATGAGCTTTTCTCGCGGCTGGTAGTGCCCATGCTCACGTCCATCGACCAGCACTGCGAGCTCATGGGGCGTTCGGCCACCCGCTTGCTCTTGCAATTAATGGAAGACCAAAGCCAGCCATCGGCCCCGCAGCACATCGTGCTTCAGCCCGACTTGTTTGTGCGAGCTTCTTCGCTGCGCAACGCCACTGGCAAGTAGCCTAGCTAGTAAGGGCGTTGTCGCGCCCAGCTTACTACCTGAAAATAGCCGAGAACGCGCAAACGTTTGCACGTGCCCGGCTTACTTTAGCGCCCCGGTGGCCGCCCGTCGGTGGGTAGCAGCATACCTGCCCTACCTACCACCGGCTAGCCACTCCGTGCTCATCCATTCTGCCTAGTGCCCATGAATTCTCTTACTCGTGCCAGCTGGTGCCTGGCTAGTCTGGCTGCGTTGCTTAGTCGTGCCCCCGCGGCGGCTCAGCCCCTGCCCGTCGCCCCGCCACTAGCCCCGCTAGCCTACTACGAGCTGGCGCCCGGCGCCAGCCGGCCCACTGGCTGGCTGCGCAAGCAGCTGGAAATAATGCGTGACCACAGCACCGGCCATCTCGACGAAACCTACCCCAAGCTGCGCGACCACAACGGCTGGCTCGGTGGCCCTGGCGATGGTGGGGAAGAAACGCCGTACTGGCTCGACGGGGCCGTGCCGCTAGCCCACCTGCTGCAAGATAAACCCTTGCTGGCCAAAGTGCAGCGCTACGTAGACTGGGCCCTGGCCAACCAACGCCCCTCGGGCTACTTCGGGCCGCTTACCAAAGCCGAGCAGCAGGCCGGCCACCTACTCGACGTGCAGGGCCCGCAGGGCGAAGACTGGTGGCCGCGCATGGTGATGCTCAAGGTGATGCAGCAGCACTACCAGGCTACCCACGATGCGCGGGTGCTGCCTTTTCTGACCAAGTATTTTCGCTACCAGCTCGCCAACCTGCCCGTCGCGCCGCTGAGCCAGTGGAGTGAGTGGAGTACAACACGCGGCGGCGATAACCTATTGATAGTCTACTGGCTATACCGCCAAACGGGCGAGCCGTTTTTGCGCGAGCTGGGCGAGCGGCTCTACCAGCAAGCCACGCCCTGGACGGCCTACCTCGGCCAGCGCAATTGGGTGATGGCCGCGGCGGCCAACCAGACCGGCGAGCACTGGATGGACCGCCACGGTGTGAACGTGGCGATGGGCCTCAAGCTGCCCGTGGTGTACGCCCAGGCCCACCCCGAGCAACCCCAGTTGCCGCAAGCCTTGCGCACTGGCTGGCAAGATATTATGACCTTGCATGGCCTGCCCGCCGGGATGTTTTCGGCCGATGAGGACTTGCACGGTAACCTGCCCACCCAGGGCACGGAGCTGTGCGCGGTTGTTGAGACCATGTTTTCGCTCGAGCAAGCCGCCGTTATTACGGGCGAAACTCCCTACCTCGATGCGCTCGAGCGCATTGCTTATAACGCCCTGCCTACGCAAACCACCGACGACTACGAGAGCCGCCAGTACTTCCAGGTGGCCAACCAGGTGCAGGTGGCCCGGGGGGTGTTTGACTTTTCGCTGCCCTTCGAGCACGGCATGAACAACGTGTTTGGGCCCTACGCCGGCTATACCTGCTGCACGGTCAACATGCACCAGGGCTGGGCCAAGTTTGCCACCCACCTCTGGTACGCCACCCCCGGCCAGGGGCTAGCGGCCCTGGAGTACGCGCCCAATACGCTGACTACGAACGTCAATGGCACCGTGCCCGTGACTATTAAGGAAGAAACTACTTATCCCTTTGGCGATCAGGTTGATTTTGTGGTCGACCTGAAGCGACCCACTGCGTTTCCGCTAGCCTTGCGCGTGCCGGCCTGGTGCGCCGAAGCCACGGTACTGCTCAACGGCCAGCCGTTGCGCACCGATAAGGGCGGGCAGGTCATCACCATTGCGCGCACCTGGCGCCCAGCCGACCGCCTCACCCTGCGCCTGCCCATGGCAGTGCGCACCAGCAACTGGGCCCGCAACTCGCGTACCCTGGAGCGGGGCCCACTCGTGTACGCGCTCAAAATCAAGGAGCAGTGGCAGGAAAGCCGCCAGGCGGAAGAGGGCCGCTACTTTACCATCACGCCGCTGAGCCCCTGGAACTACGGCCTGCCCCGCGCCGTGGTCGACGACCCTGCCCACACTACTACCGTGGCCGTGAAGCCGCTAGCCGCCGGGGCTACTGGCTTTTACTGGAACGCTGCCAACGCGCCGGTCGAAATCACCGTCGGTGGGCGCCGGCTGCCGGCCTGGCAGCTCGATGGGGGAGTGGCACCCCAGCCCGTCACGCCCCGCGATGGCGTGTATAAGGGCGACGTAGCCGCGGCCACCGAAACGCTCACTTTCATCCCTTATGGCTGTACCAAGCTGCGCGTGGTGGCCTTGCCTGTCATTCCCTGAATTGCTTATGGCTTATAATAAAATATTGACTGTCAAATGCTTTTAGCTTGCTTACCCTCTTTCCTTATTCCCGCTTCCGCATGAAAAAAAGCTCATTGCTCCTGCTGAGCCTGGCGCTGCTCGGCGCGCCGATTGCCCAGGCCCAAAAAGTCAAAACCAAAACCAAGGGCCCCGCCGCGGCGCTGGCGCCCGGCCAGGATGCGCGCTGGCCCGCGGCCAAGGCCAATGCCTGGTATCAGGCGCACCCCTGGATGTCGGGGGCCAATTTTATTCCCAGCACGGCCATCAACCAGCTCGAAATGTGGCAGGCCGCTACCTTCGACGCGCCGACTATCGATAAGGAGCTGGGCTGGGCCGAGGGTATTGGCTTCAATACGATGCGCGTGTTCCTGCACAGCCTGGCATGGAAGGAAGATCCGGCCGGCTTCAAAAAGCGGGTGAACGACTACCTGGCCCTGGCTGATAAACACCACATTGGCACCATCTTCGTGTTCTTCGACGACTGCTGGAACAAGGACCCGCACGCCGGCCCGCAGCCCGCGCCCAAGCCGGGTATTCACAACTCGGGCTGGCTGCAAGACCCCGGCGACCCGGCCTCGCGCGACTCGGCTACTTTTGGGCAGCTGCGGCCCTACGTGACGGATGTGCTCACGAGCTTTGCCCACGATAAGCGCATTGTGCTCTGGGACTTATACAACGAGCCGGGCAATAACAACAAGGGCGTTAGCTCGCTGCCGCTGGTGCGCAACGTCTTTGCCTGGGCCTCGGCCGTGCGGCCCGACCAGCCTCTGAGCGTGGGCCTCTGGAACTGGGATTTCAAAGCCCTGAATACCTACCAGGCGCTGCACTCCGACGTGATTACGTACCACGACTACGATGAGGCCCCGGCCCACCAGCGCGTCATCGAGCTGCTGCAAACTCACGGCCGGCCGCTCATCTGCACCGAGTACATGGCCCGGCCGCGCAACTCGCGCTTCGTCAATATCTTACCGCTGCTCAAGAAGTATAACGTGGCGGCCATCAACTGGGGCCTGGTGGATGGCAAAACCAACACCAAATACGCCTGGGACACCCCACTGGCCGATGGCAGCGAGCCCAGCGAGTGGTTTCACGAGGTATTCCGTAAAGACGGCACGCCCTACCACCAGGATGAAACCGACCTCATCAAGAAGGTAAACGGCAAATAAAGCGGGCTAACCTTTCATAGAATTAAAAACGAGGAATTAAAAATTATTGACAGTCAAGTTTTTAGTTCCTCGTTTTTAATTCTACGAAAGGCTTTGCCCTAGGCCGCTAGCGGCTCAAGGGCTGGGCCGCGACACCCGTGGTGGTGAGCTGCACGGGCTGAATGAGGCCAGCTTTGTCGAAGTGCATTTCTTCCATGCACACCACGCGGTGGTTGCCGTCGTTGTCGCCCAGGGGGTGGCGGTGGTACACGATGTACCAACGGTCGGTGCCCGGCACCTGAAGGACGGAATGGTGCCCCGCGCCAGTGCCTACTTTTGGGTCCTGGGCCAGGATTTTGCCCACGCGCTTGAAGGGCCCAAATGGCGAGTCGCCCACGGCGTAGGCTACCGAGTAGTCGGGGCCCGTCCAGCCGCCCTCGCTCCACATGAAGTAGTACTTGCCCTGGCGGCGAAACATCAGCGGGCCTTCCACATACTTTTCGGGAGTAATGGACTTGAACACCGTGCCATCAGCCAGCGGCAGAAAGCCCGTGAAGTCGTCCTTGAGCCGGGCAATGTTGCAGTGCTGCCAGCCGCCATAGATGAGGTAGTACTTGCCGTCGGCGTCCTTAAACACGAACTGGTCGATGGGCTGTGCGCCATTCTCGATGGTGCCCACCAGCGGGTGCCCCAGGTAGTCTTTGAATGGCCCGGCCGGGTTGTCGGCCACGGCTACGCCAATGCCGCCCGGCGGCTCATTCGGCTTTTCGGGATGGTAGTCATTGGCCCCAAAGAACAGGTAGTACTTACCACCCTTGGCCACGATGGCCGGCGCCCACAGGGCCCGGTGTGCCCACTTTACGCTCGCCGTATCGAGGATGTGCGGGTGCTTGGTCCAGGTGATGAGGTCGGGCGAAGAGAAGGCATCGAGGTACACCTGCTGCTCAAATGGGGCCGAATACGTGGGGTAAATCCAGTACTGCTTACCAAAAATGGCGGCTTCGGGGTCGGCGTACCATCCCGGGAAAATAGGGTTGCCGGCGCGGCCGGCCGGCGCCTGGGCCTGGCCGGCCAGGCTGCTAGCTGCCAGCGCGGCCGTGAGCAAAAAAGCTTTCATATAAAGGAGTAACGTAAAGGATGTACCGTGGGCGCTGCGGGTCCGCGCGTGGGGTAGTTGCTAAGTATATCCCACCCCACGCGGACTCGCAGAGTCCACGGTTTAGGCAACCACCAGCAATTGCGGTCGCTCCTGGTACACTTTCCACAGAAACTCGCCAAAGATGGTGTTGGCCCAGGCAAACCAGGCGCGGGTAAACTTCTTAGCGTCGTCTTTGTAGAAGGATTCGTGTATGTAGCCGGTGCCGGCGTGGGTGGCTTTGAGGCTCTGCACGCAGGCCCGGATTTCGGCGTCGTCCTGGCTGGTGAGGCCGCGGGTGGTGATGGCAATGGGCCAGATCATATCCTGGCCCACGTGCGGCCCGCCGATGCCCTCGGCTGCCTTGCCTTTGAAAAAGAAGGGGTTAGCCTCCGAAAGCAAAAACTTGCGGGTGTTCTGGTAAATGGGGTCGGCTTGGGGCACGGCGCCCAGGTAGGGCAGGGCCACCAGGCTCGGCACGTTGGCGTCGTCCATCAGCACCTGGCTGCCGAAACCATCGACTTCATAGGCGTAGATCTTACCGTGCTGCGGGTGGTCGACGACCGCGTGCTGGCGCAGGGCGGCTTCGACTTCGTCGGCCAGCGCCGTCAGGCCTTTGGCCAAGGCGGCATCCTGGGCCAGAACCGTCACCAGCTCGCTCGCCTGCCGCAGGCTCACCACGGCGAAGAAATTGCTGGGCACCAAAAACGAATAGAGCGTAGCATCGTCGCTGGGCCGGAAGGCCGAGCAGATGAGGCCCACCGGCCGCACGGGGTAGCCGTAGCCTGCCATGGGCTGGGTATCAGTAGCTTTCTCCGTGACGCGCTGAAAGTGGTAGGGGCCGAGGCCGTTTTTGCGCTGCTGGGCCTGGAAGGTCTGCAAGGTAGCGCGGATGGCCTGCTGCCACTGCGCATCAAAGGGCTTGGGGTCGCTCGTCTTTTTCCAGTAGTGGTAGGCTAGCCGAATGGGGTAGCAAAGCGAGTCGATTTCCCACTTGCGCTCGTGCACCCCGGGCTGCATGTCCGTGTGGTCGGTTTTCCACTCGCCCACCTTGGTGTCGTCGCCATAAAAGGCGTTGGCGTAGGGATCCTTAACCACGCAACGCGACTGGCGATTAATGACGCCGGCCACCAGCTGGCGCAGCTCGGCGTCTTTATCAATAAACTGCAAGTACGGCCACACTTGGGCCGAAGAGTCGCGCAGCCACATGGCGTCGATATCGCCGGTGATGACGTACGTATCGGGCCGGCCCTGGCGCTGGCTGTAGGTGACGGTGGTATCGAGGGTGCTCGGAAAACAGTTCTCAAACAGCCAGCCCAGCTCGGGGTCCTTCACCTTCTTCTTAAACTCGGTGATGGCGGCCTCCACGGCCTTGCTGCGAAACCGGCGCTGGCTGGCTGCCGGCCGCACCACCGGGAAAGTGGGCGCCTCGGCAAAAGCAGTAGGCGAGAAAGCCAGGCCCGCAGCGAGCAGGGAAGCGTGTTGGGCGAAGGTGCGGCGATCCATGGGGATAATAAGGGGTGGGGAAGTTCTGAAGTAAATACATAGAGCGGTTTCAAGATCAGTGTACGGTCCGGCCCGACGGCGCAGCCGTCCGACCGGTTGCTCGGGCGCACCTCCTGCTCCAATCCGGCAGCCATCGTTCGCTCAAAAACCGGTCGGACGGCTTACCGCCGTCGGCCCGGACCGGACATGCATGCGAAACCGCTCTAAATTGTCCTCGCGAGCGCAGCGCAGCAATCGCACCACAACAATCCGCCTTGGGGTCGTTCTGGTGCGATTGCTGCGCTGCGCTCGCGAGGACAAACATAAGGCACCCTACTTCTTAGCAGTGGAAAATGAGTAAGGCGCGTCGGCTGGCTGCGTGCCCCGGCTCTTGTTGGGCGTCGCGCTCATGTCAAAGTTAAGGGTGGCGCCTTGCAGCAGCTCCTCGTAGGTAAGGTAGTTCTTGTCGTAGGGTTTTCCGTTAAGGGTCAGCTGGTTAACGTACCGGTTCTGGGCCGAATTCTGGGGCGCATTTATGACAATATCCTTGCCCGAGGGCAGGTGCAGGGTAGCCTTGGGGAAAAGGGGCGCGCCGAGCACGTACTGGTTCACAGCCGGGCACACGGGGTAGAAGCCCAGGGCCGAAAACACGTACCAGGCCGAGGTTTGGCCGTTGTCCTCGTCGCCGCAGTAGCCGTCGGGGGTGGGCAGGTAGAGGCGGTTCATTACCTCGCGCAGCCAGTACTGCGCTTTCCAGGGCTGGCCGGCGTAGTCGTAGAGGTAAATCATGTGCTGAATGGGCTGGTTCCCATGCGCATAGTTGCCCATGCCCGCAATCTGCATCTCCCTGATTTCGTGGATGGTGCCACCGTAGTACGAGTCGTCGAACACGGGCGGCAGGGCAAATACCGTGTCGAGCGTCGCCACGAATTTCTGCTTGCCGCCCATCAGGTCAATCAGCCCCTGCACGTCGTGAAACACCGACCAGGTGTAGTGCAGGCTGTTGCCCTCCGTGAAGGCGCCGCCCCACTTAAAGGGGCTGAACGGCTTCTGAAACGTGCCATCCTGGTTGCGGCCGCGCATCAGCCCCGACTCCTTGTCGAAGAGCTTGCGGTAGTTCTGGCTGCGCTGGGCGTAGAGGTTGATTTCCTTCTTGGGCTTGCCCAACGCCTTGGCTAGCTGGTAGATGGCAAAATCGTCGTAGGCGTACTCCAGGGTGCGGGCCGCGTTCTCGTTGATTTTGACGTCGTAGGGTACGTAGCCGAGCTTGTTGTAGTACTGAACGCCGGGGCGGCCCACGGCATCGATTGGCCCGGCGTTGTTGGCGCCGTGAATGAGCGCTTCGTAGAGCACGTTCATATCCTGGCCGCGAATGCCCTTGAGGTAAGCATCAGCCACTACGGAGGCCGAGTTGTTGCCCACCATCACGCTGCGCAGGCCGGGGCTGGCCCACTCGGGTAGCCAGCCGCTCTCGTGGTAGTCGTTGACCAGGCCCTGCTGGATCTCGGTGTTCACGTCGGGGTAGAGCAGGTTCAGGAAGGGGAACAGCGCCCGGAACGTGTCCCAAAAGCCCGTATCGGTGTACAGGTAGCCCGGCAGCACCTGCCCATTAAAAGGGCTGTAATGCATCACTTTACCGCTAGCGTCGAGCTCATACAGCTTGCGCGGAAACAGCAGCGAGCGGTACAGACACGAGTAAAACGTGCGCCGTTGGTCAGCGGTGCCGCCCTCAATGTCGATGCGCCCGAGGGCCTTATTCCAGGCGGTGCGGCCCTGCTGGCGCACGGCGTCCAGGTCTTTGGCGCCGATTTCCTGCAAGTTGAGCACTGCCTGCTCGGGGCTGATGAACGACGAGGCGACCCGGGCATTTACGCGCTCACCCTTGCGGGTTTTGAAGCCCACGATGGCCCCGGCGTGGTTAGCGGTTATTTCGAGCACCTCCGCGGCCGCGGCCGTTTTATCCTGGTAAAGGGTGGTGCTGGTGAAGTCGTGGTCAAACTCCAGGACGAAGTAGTTCTTGAAGCTCGGCGGCACGCCGCCGCTGTTGCGGGTAGTGTAGCCGATGATGCGGCGCTGCTGGGGCAGCACTTTCACCATCGAGCCCTTGTCGAACGCGTCGATTACGACGTAGGCGCTATCGGTTTTCGGAAACGTGAAGCGGAAGCTGGCGGCGCGCTCGGTGGGCGCGATTTCGGTAGTTACGTCGTGGTCGGCCAGGTACACGCGGTAGTAGTTGGGCTCGGCTACTTCGGTCTTGTGCGAGTACCAGCTCGCCCGGGCGTTTTCATCAAACACCGGCTTGCCCGTAATGGGCATGAGGGCAAACTGCCCGTAGTCGTTCATCCAGGGCGAGGGCTGGTGCGTCTGCTTGAAGCCCAGGATTTTATCGGCCGAATACTGGTAGGCCCAGCCGTCGCCCATTTTGCCGGTTTGGGGCATCCAGAAGTTCATGCCCCAGGGCAGGGCGATGGCCGGGTAGGTATTGCCATTCGACAGACTGGGCTTCGAGTCGGTGCCGATGAGCGGGTTTACCCACTGGGCAGGGTCGGCGGCGGTACTCGCGGGAGTTTGGGCCAGGGCCGGAGAGCTAGCCAGCAGCGCAAGCGCCGCGAGCGCCGGAAAAAGTTTGGGCATTCGGTGGGAAGGTAAGGGAAGTAAGGACGAGCCGAGCGGCGCCGCCAAAAAGGTGCGGAATCGGGTTCAGGGTTGCACTAGCGCTGCCGGGTAATCTAGCGGTAAGTAAGCTGCCCGGCTGGGTTTATAGTCGGGCAGCTTCCAGTTGCCTGGCGCATTAGCCACATCGTACACGTGGCGGGCGTAGGCAGCAATGCCTTCGGTAAGCCAGGCGGGGGCGCTATCGTGAACTACTGAACAGCCCCGCCCCCGGCGGAACCGGAGTCGGGGCTGCTGCTACTAATAGCCTGGGTTTTGCGTCAGCTTGCTGTTGGTAGCAATCTCGGCCGTCGGGATGCCCCAGAGTAAGTACTTAGCCTGGAAAGCGTTGCCGGCATCGCCCTTAAAGCCCACCGCATCCACAAAGCTATTATTAACCACATTGTAGGCCTTGCGGGTGCGCTGAATGTCGAAGTAAGCTTTGTTCTCGTAGGCTAGTTCGTGGTAGCGTTCCTTCCACACGGCGGTGCGGAAAGCATCCTGGCTTAAGCCGCTCAATGCGGGCAGCTGCGCCCGCTTGCGAATGGCGTTAATCTGGTCGTAGGCTTTGGGCGTGGCAGCTCCAACCTCGTTGATGGCCTCGGCGTAGATGAGCATCACCTCGGGCATGCGCAGCAGCGTCCAGTTTTCGTCGCAGTCGGCCGTGTTCAGGGCGCTTTCCAGATGGAAATACTTATACAAGGCGTGGGCGTTGAAGTTAACGATATCGTAGGGGGCCTTAATGCGTGGGTAGCTCGAGAAGTAAAACTGCTGCTCCTTGGTGCGCAGGTCGCCAGCCTCGTAGCTATTATAAAACGCGTTGGTCGGGATGAGCGCCCCAAACTCGTCGTTGTACTTCGAGATGCCCACGAAGTAAGGAATAATGAGCGGGCTAATGGCATTGGTAGCAATGCCAAACTGATACTGTGCCTGCAAAATCAACTCGCCCGCGTTCTTGTCGGCGTTGTTGTGCAGGGAAATGTATTGGGTAAACAACGGGTAGTTACCGGCGTCAATCACCTCGGCGGCCTTGTCGGCGGCCAGTTGGTAATTGGCCTTAATTTGCAGCGGGTAGCCAGCCGTAGTCAGGTACACGCTGGCGAGTAGTGATTTCACCGCGCTTTGCGAGATGCGGCCGGTGCGCTCTACCACGGGTAGGCCAGCCTGCTCAGCCGTTTGCAGGTCGCTGATGATGAGCTTGTACACGTCGGCCTGTGCGGTACGGGTAGGGTATAAGTCGGGGCTAGTCCCATCCACGGGGTTGACGATGAGCGGCACGTCGCCGTACAGACGCACGAGGTGGTAGTAGAGGAATGCCCGAATGAAGTAAGCCTGCCCCAGCAAGGCTTTTTTTGCCGTCTCATCCATCGTGATGGCCGGAATGCGGGCGATGGATAGGTTAGCCGCCCCAATGCCGTTGTAGGCATTATCCCACACGCTGGAGAAGTAGGGGTTGGCCGCGTCGAGCGTTTGGTTGAGAATCTGGTTGTTGTACTGGCTCTGGCCTAGGGTAGTAGCGTGCTGGGCAAATAGCTCCAGCCCTACCCACCCCGATTCGCCGTAGCCCGTGTCGGTATTACTGCTGAGCAGGCGCAGGCTGTTGTAGAGGCCGTCAATAGCAGCCTGCGCCTGGTTAGCGTTGGCGAAGTAAGTGCTGGGTATCAGGGTCGAGCGAATGTCTTGGTCAAGAAAATTGGAGCAGCCGACCACGGTTAGTAGCAGGCCCATGCCAAGAGCTGCTTTGGTCTTAGATAATAATCGGGTAGTAGAAAACATGGAAGTAGGAGCTAAGCAGTTAGAAAGACAAGTTCAAGCCGGCCGTCCAGACGCGCGCCCGGGGATAGTCGAAAAACTGGATACCCTGGGCGAAAGCGCTGCCCCCGCTGGTATTGCCACCAATACTTGAGGGGAGGAAGGTGGACGTTTCGGGATCGTAGCTCGTGTACTTCGTGATAAGAAAGAAATTTTGAGCCGACAAGTACACCCGCAGGCGCGCAATCTTCAGGGCTTGCAGCGCCGCCGACGAGAAATTGTAGCCCAGTACTGCGTTGCGGCCCCGGATAAACGAGGCATCCTCTACCTTGTAGGAGTCGATAGTGGTGTCGTAGGTTACATAGGAAGGGCGCACCTGCGCAATGCTGGTGTTCTGGTGGTCGGGCGTCCAGGCGTCGTAATAGGCTCGCGCGTAGCTGTTGGCCTGGCCGGTGCGGTCCTGGGCCGAGTGCTCGGTCAGGTTCAGGTCGCTGTTGCCGTACGTAAACTGCAAGTCCACCAGCAAATCGAAGCCCTTGTAGCGGATCGTGTTGAGGAAGCTGCCGAAGCCAGTCGGGATATTCTTGCCCAGTATCACCCGGTCGGCGTCGTTTATCTGCCCGTCGCCGTTCACATCCCGAAATTTCAAGTCGCCGGGTTGCTTGCCATACTTCAGCGCCTGGTCGGCCTCGGCCGTGCTCCAGGTGCCCTCGCGAACGAGGCCGTAGAGCGAGCCGACTGGCTGGCCCACCCGCAGCACGTTGGTGTTGTTGAGAAAATAGGGGCCGGGGAAGATGTCGTCGCCGGCGTCGCCCAGCGCAAGCACCCGGTTTTTGAGGAAGGAGATGTTGAACGTGGTAGACCAGGTGAAGTCTTTGCCTTGCACGTTCACCGTGTTTAAGGACAGCTCCAGGCCCTGGTTACGCACGCTGCCGATATTGCGGGGGATGCTGCTGTAGCCGCTCGACTGCGGTACCGGCGCGTTGAGTAGCAGGTTGGTGGTAGTGCGCTGGTACACGTCAGCCTCGAAGGCAACGCGGTTTTGCCACAAGCCCACGTTCAGGCCCAGGTCAAACTGGCCGGCCTTTTCCCACTGCAAGTTGGCGTTGCCCAGCGAACCAAGCGTAACGCCTGTGGCGCGCGCGCCATTAAACACGTACTGGTTGCTGCCGAGCTGGTCGAGCGAGCTGTAATTGCCGAAGTTGCTGTTGCCGGTGCGGCCGTAGCCAAAGCGCAGCTTCATGTCGTTGATAATCGAGTTATCCCGCAGGAAGTCTTCCTGCGAGATGCGCCAGGCAATGGCCGCTGATGGGAAGTTGGCGGACTTATAGTTGGCCCCGAAGCGCGAGGCACCATCAAAGCGGTCGGTCACCGTCAGCAGGTAGCGGTCCTTAAACCCGTAGTTAACCCGGGCGAAGTACGACAGCAGCTGGTAAGCCTCGTAGTCGGAGCTAGGCGTATTGGGCGTGGAGCCCGTGCCCAAGTTGTAGTAGCTTAGAGAATTGTCGAGCAGGCCCGTGGTACTCGCGCCCGCGCTCTGGCTCCAACCCTTGGAGGCATCGGCCCCCACCACCACGTTGAGTGAGTTGTCGGGGTTAAGCTGCTTGTTGTAGGTCAGGTAGTTCTGCCATTGGATGTTTTTTCCATCGTAAGAGTCGAAGCCGGCTAGGTTGCGCGAGCCGCGCAGCTGAATCAGGTTGCTGGCCGAGTAGGGGTTGAACTGCGAGCTAATATTGGCCCCGAATACGGTGCGAAAATCCAGGCCCGGCAGAATGGAAGCAGTAGCGTAAAAATTGCCGGAGATTGTCTGGTTGCGCGTTATTTCCACATCCTCGCGGGTGATGGCCACCGGGTTGTCACCAGCTTCCATGTCGGGGTAGTCCTGGCGCTTGCCGTAGGTGCCGTCGGCGTACTGAATGGGCACGATGGGAATCATCTCGATCATCATGCGCGGGATGTTGTTGCCCCCCGTAAAGCGGTTGCCCAGGCGGTCCTCAATGTTGGAGTAGCCGATGGTGCCGCCCACTTTCAGCCACTTCTTTACCTGGTTGTCCACCGTCAGGCGGCCCTGGTAGCGCTTCTCGTAGGTGTTGCGAATGATGCCGTTGGCGTTGGTGTAGTTCAGAAACAGCCCGTACGTCAACTGGTCGGTACCCCCTGAAAACGACAGGTTATGGCTCTGTGTCAGGGCAGTCTGGGTAGTTTCCTTCTGCCAATCCACGTCGTAGAGCGGGTTCAGGTTGTCGTCGAAGAGCGGATGCGTAGTGTGAGCGCTAGTCAGAGCCTGCCGCTTAAGTTGGGGGTTCTTGCTGGCGTAGGTACCCGCCGCCCAGCCGGCGGGGTCATACTTCTGAATGTTCTGGTACGCCAAGTCCTCCGTGGCCATAAACTCGCGGGCATTAAGCAAGTGTTGCTTACGGGCCAGCGTATTGATGCTCGCGTAGGTGTCGTAGGCCACCACGCTGCCCTTGCGCCCCCGCTTGGTCGTGATGAGTACCACGCCGCTACTACCCTGGGCCCCGTAGATGGCCGTGGCCGAGGCATCCTTGAGCACCTCAATGCTTTGAATATCGTTGGGGTTGAGCGTAGTGATGCCCTGCCGCCAGTATACGCCGTCCACCACGTAGAGCGGGTCGTTGCCGGCCGAGATGGAGCTATAGCCCCGCACCCGGATGGTAGGCGCGGCGCCCGGCTGCCCCGAATTGAGCGACACATCGACGCCCGCTACCTTGCCTTGCAGGCCCTGCGCTACGTTCACCACGGGGCGCTCGGTCAGCTCGGAAGCTTTCACGCTGCCCACCGCGCCGGTCAGGTCCGAGCGCTTCTGGGTGCCGTAGCCGACTACCACTACTTCGTCGAGCGCCTTGTCATCGGCCACGAGCTGGATGCTAAGCGTGGTTTTGCCCGCTAGGCTGAGCTCCTGCGTTACGTAGCCGATAGACGAAATCACCAGCGTCTCATTGCCCGTGGGTACCGATAATGAAAATTTGCCATCGGCATCCGAGCTGATTCCGATACTCGTGTTGCCTTTTACCACGACCGTCGCGCCCGGCAACGGGTTGCCTTTCTCGTCGGTTACGACGCCCTGCACCGTCGCGGCGGCGCGATGGACGGTACCGGCGATGGTGCCCCGGGCCGTAGCCTGCGACAGCGGAAGCACGGCGGCGGGCGCTAGCAGCAGCAAGGGCAGCCCGCACAAATTTTTGATTGATAAAGGAATGGCCATGAGAAAAGGGTTGGGTGGGAAAAATAACCTGACCGGTTTTGGCTAGCCGACAGGAGCAAGAAGTTGGATTAAAGGTTTTAGCAAATAGTAATGAAGTTTATAGATTGGCTGCCGCACGCTTGCTATACTAGGTCGGGAGTGAACCACTAAAAAAACGGGTTGAGGTAATCGCCAGCAACCAGCTGCTCCGCCGCCAGCCGTAGCTAGAGCGCTTGTGAATGAAGGCAGTACTAGCCGAGTAGGCCAAAGGAATAGTAAATACGGCAGTAGGAATTTAGCCTAGCGGCACTTACACCGATTTTACAGTACTCCGTCAAACGCCGGGGATGAGGACTACATGATTTTCGGCGGAAATATCTAGAATATTTTTGGAGTAGCCAAATTTTGCTTAAACATTTTAGCATCTTTGCCTTTGTAAGCTGGATCCCTGATGCTCAGTCGCTAGCAGCCAACGCAGCTTCCGCGCTCATTTGCAGCTCATTCTAACATCGCTATCATCCTTTTTCTCACCCTGCTTTTTTATTTGTCTGGTATGCCCACTTACTTTCCCACCAGTACCCGACTGCGCACCTGGCTGGCTGGTAGCCTGCTGCTGGCCGGCGCTACTGCTGCGCAGGCTCAGAGCCAGCGGCTTACCGCTTACGTCGACCCGCTGATTGGTACCGGGGGCCACGGCCACGTATTCATCGGGGCCAACGTGCCGTTTGGGGCCGTGCAGCTGGGGCCGCAAAATATTTTTAAGGGCTGGGACTGGTGCTCGGGCTACCACTACTCCGATAGCTTGCTCACGGGCTTTTCGCACACGCACCTGAGTGGCACGGGGGGCTCCGACCTCGGCGACGTGCTCCTTATGCCCTACACCGGCCCGCTCAAAACCGATAAGGGCCAGCAGAAAGCGCCCCACCAGGGCTACCTCTCGCGCTACTCGCATAAGCGCGAAATTGCCCGGCCCGGCTACTACGCCGTCACGCTCGACGACTACGGCATTCGGGCCGAGCTCACCAGCACCGAGCGGGTGGGGTTGCACCGCTACACCTTCCCCAAGGATGGCAAGCCGGCCCACGTTATTATCGACTTGAAGGAAGGCATCGACGACAAGGCTACCGATACCTACCTGGAGCAGGTAGACGCCCAGACCTTTATCGGGCACCGCTTTTCGCACGGCTGGGCCGATCACCAGCAGCTGTTTTTCGCCATCAAAACCTCGGCGCCGGTGCCGGCCTTCGCCCTCTATAATGAGGCGCAAGCGCTCACCGGCAAGTCGGGCCAGGGTGCGGCCGTCAAGGGGGTGTTTACCTTCGCCAAAGCCCCGGCCAGCCTGCTGCTGAAGGTGGGCATCTCGCCGGTGAGCGCCGAAAACGCGCTGGCCAACATCCAGGCCGAGCTACCAGGCTGGGACTTTGCCAGCGTGCAGAAAGCCGCCGAAGAAAAGTGGAACCAGGAGCTGGGCAAAGTCACCATCGAAACCAAAGACCCCGCCGCGCGGCGCATCTTCTACACGGCGCTTTACCACGCCTGGTTTGCTCCGGCGCTCTTTAATGATGCCAACAACGACTACCGTGGCACCGACGGCAAAGTGTACCCCAAAGCACCTTTTACCAATTACACTATCTTTTCGCTCTGGGATACCTACCGCACCGAGAATTCGCTCTTTACCCTGGCCCAGCCCGAGCGGGTGAGCGGCATGATGCAGTCGATGCTCGCCATCTACCAGCAGCAGGGCAAGCTGCCCATCTGGCACCTGATGGGCAATGAAACCAACACGATGGTGGGCTACAGCGCCGTGCCCGCCCTGGCCGAGGCGTACCTCAAAGGCACGCCCGGCCTCGACGGCCACCAGGTGCTCGCCGCCATGAAGGCCTCCAGCACCCGCGACGACCAGGGCGTGCAGTACCTCAAAAGCCTGGGCTTCATTCCCGCCGATAAGGAAAGTGAGTCGGTAGCCAAGGCCATGGAGTACGCCATCGACGACTGGAGCATCGCGCAGGTAGCCAAAAAGCTGGGCGAGCAGGCCGACTACCAGGAGTATAGCAAGCGTGCTAAATATTACCAGAAGTACTACGACCCGCACACCCGCTTTATGCGTGGCCTCACCACCGACGGCAAGTTTCAGGTGCCTTTCGACCCCATTCAGTCCATTCACCGCCAGAACAACTACACCGAGGGCAACGCCTGGCAGTATACCTGGCTGGTGCCGCACGACGTGCCGGGGCTGATCAAGTTATTTGGCAGCGACGCCGCGTTTACCCAAAAGCTCGATAGCCTCTTCATCGTGCAGGGCAGCCTGGGTGCCAGCGCCTCGCCCGATATCTCGGGTCTCATCGGCATGTACGCCCACGGCAACGAGCCCAGCCACGCCACCACCTACCTGTATGCCTATGCCGGCCAGCAGTGGAAAACGGCCGAAAAGGTGCGCCAGGTGCTGCGCGAGATGTACAAAGACCAGCCCGACGGCATCAGCGGCAACGAAGACTGCGGCCAGATGTCGGCCTGGTACATCCTCTCGGCGCTGGGCTTTTACCCGGTTAGCCCCAGTAGTGGCGCCTACGTGCTGGGCAGCCCCCTTGTCGACAAGGCAACCATTCGGCTGCCCCAGGGCAAAACCTTCGTGGTAAGCGTGCAAAACAACGGCCCCCAGAACCTGTATATCCAGTCGGCTACGCTCAACGGCCAGCCCTACGCCAATAGCTACCTGCTGCATCGCGACATCGTGGCCGGTGGCACCTTGCAGCTGACGATGGGCCCGCAGCCCAACCGGGCGTTTGGGACGGCGGCCGCCAATCGGCCCCGGGAAGTTTATCACTAATTAAGGAGCGCGCAGCCCCACGCCGCAAAACCACCGAGCTTGAAAAAGAAAATTCTCATCCATGACATCGCCAAGCACCTGGAAGTGTCTATCGCCACGGTGTCGCTGGTGCTCAATGGCAAGGCCAAGGAGAAGCGCATCAGCGATGGGCTGGCCGAAAGAGTGCTGAAGTACGTGGACGAAGTGGGCTACAAGCCCAACCAGCTGGCCAAAAGCCTGCGCACCGGCAAAACGCACGTTATCGGCCTGATGGTGGAAGACATTGCCAACCCGTTTTTCGCCACGGTAGCGGGCCTGATTGAGAAAAAGGCGCTGGCCCGGGGCTACCGCATCATTTATTGCAGCACCAACAACGACATCGCCAAGACCCGCGACTTGCTCACCATGTTTCAGGAGCGGCACGTGGATGGCTACATCCTGGCCCTGCCCAGCGGGGTAGAGGCTGAGGTGAGCGCCCTGGCGCGCCGCGGCACGCCGCTGGTGCTCTTCGACCGCCTGCTGCCGGGCGTGCTTACCAATGCCGTGGTGGTCGATGGCGCCACCGGCATGTACGAAGCAACCCAGCACCTGCTGGCCCAGGGGTTTGGGTGCCCCGCGCTGGTGATGGCCCACTCGGGCCAGCAGCAGATGGCCGCCCGCCAGCGCGGCTATGCCCAGGCCCTGGCCGAGCATCAGCTACCCGAGCTAACCCTGGAAATACCCTTTCCGCAGGAGCCCGAGCAGATCGTGCAGGAACTCCAGGCTTTTTTTCTGGCGCACCCGGCCTGCGATGCGGTGCTGTTTGCCACCAACTACCTGGGCGTGTACGGCCTGGAGGCGCTCGGCCGGCTCGGCCGCCGCATCCCGGAGCAAATCGCCGTTATCTCCTTCGACGACAACGACTTGTTTCGGCTCTATACGCCGGCAATTACCGTAGTAGCGCAGCCCATGGAAATGATGGCCGAAGATATTATCACCACGCTGCTCGCCGCCCTCGAAAGCCCGGGCGAAATCGGCCGGATGGTGCAGCTTCAGCTGGCCCCGCAGCTGGTGGTGCGGGCTTCTTCGCAGCGGCCGCTACCTGGCCCGCCCGCCAGGGCAGGGGCGAGGGCTGCCAAGGGGCTGGCTAAGTAGCGCGGCGATATTTCCTGGAACCCAAGTTGGGGCTAACTTTCGCCTTTTCAGCTTCTTATTCTCTCATTTTACTCCCCACCCCATTTCATGGCAGCTCCCGCTCCCGTTCTTTCTAATTCGGCTACGGTCAGTGCTACCGCCGGCCTAGCGCCGCGCTACACCTCGGCATTGAGCGCCGTCACCACGCTGTTCTTTTTGTGGGGCTTTATTACCTGCCTCAACGACATCCTGATTCCGTACCTGAAGGCCATCTTTCAGCTTTCCTTCGCGCAGGCCAACCTCATCAACCTGTGTTTTTTCGGGGCGTATTTTTTGATGAGCATTCCGGCCGGCAAGCTGGTGGCGCGCGTGGGCTACAAGCGCGGTATGCTGCTGGGCTTCGTGGTGGCGGCCGTGGGCGCGTTTTTGTTTTACCCCGCCGCGGCACAGCGCGCCTACGGCCTGTTCCTCGGGGCGCTGTTTGTGCTGGCGTCGGGCATCACCTTGCTGCAAGTAGCCGCCAATCCATACGTGGCCATCCTGGGGCCACCGCAGTCGGCTTCGGCGCGGCTCACGCTCACGCAGGCTTTCAACTCGCTGGGCACTACGCTGGCACCTTTGCTGGGTAGCGCGCTTATTTTGAGCAATTTGCCGAAGCTTAATACGGCTGCTTCGGCGGCGGCTATCGACGTGCGGGCCGTGCAATTGCCATATCTCGTAATAGGTGGGGCGCTGCTGCTAATCAGCTTATTGCTGAGCCGGGTAAATCTGCCGGTTATCACGTACGCCGCCCAAGACAATGACTTGAGCAATAACGAACTCCGCGGCGCCTGGAGCCACCGGCATTTAGCGCTGGGCGTGGTAGGAATCTTTGCGTACGTAGGGGCTGAGGTAGCTATTGGCTCTCACATTGTTAGCTACGTAGCCCTGCCCACTGTAATGGGCCTCGACCCCACGGCTGCTGGCAACCAGGTCGCATTCTACTGGGGCGCTGCCATGATAGGCCGCTTTGCCGGCGCGTATTTGCTTAATAAGTTCTCGCCCGCCAAGCTGCTGACTATAAATGCGGTAGGCGCCGTAGCACTGGTGCTCATTTCAATAAATACGACGGGTGCCGTGGCCATGTGGAGCTTGCTAGCCGTGGGGCTGATGAACTCGCTTATGTACCCCACCATTTTCACCCTGGCCCTGGCCGGCCTGGGGCGCCAAACGGAAGAGGGCTCCGGCTTGCTGTGCACGGCCATTGTGGGCGGGGCATTGGTGCCGCTGCTCTTTGGCTTCATCGCCGACCACAGCAGCCTGCGGCTGGCGCTGCTGCTGCCCATTGTTTGCTACGTCTATATTTCGTGGTACGGGCTGCGCGGTAGCCGCCGGGTGGTAGCGTAGCTATTGCCACCGGCTTAGCCCAAACGCTCCCTTGGTGTGACTAACCTTTTTGGTGGTTGCGCCAGGGGAGCGTTTTTCATGAGTAGTACCCACTAAGCCCGCTAGCCGCTAACCTGGCGCAGTTTCGCAGCGTCCACAGTACATTTCGCCGGTACACCATACTGCGCAACCGTATCTGCCGCGCTGCCGAGTATCTTGCTGCCTCACCCTTCCTGCCCCGTCCTATGCTCAAGTCTTTGGTTGCCATTTTTATTTATTGCCTGCTGGCCCTGGCTCGCTCGCCCGCCGCGGCGCAGGTTGGTGCGGCCGCGCCGGTGCGGGTGGGCGTGGCCGGCCTCACGCACACCCACGTGCACGGGCTGCTGGGCCGTGCCAAGCGCGGCGACATTGTGATAGTGGGCATTGCCGAGCCCAACCGTGCACTGGCTGAGCGCTTTACCAAAGCGTATGGTTTGTCCATGAGCCTGGTGTACCCCACGCTGGCCGAAATGCTGGCCAAAACCAAGCCCGAGGCCGTGACGGCCTTTGGGAGCATCTACGAGCACCTGGGCGTGGTGCAGGCCTGCGCGCCGAAAGGCATCCACGTGATGGTGGAAAAGCCGCTGGCGGTGAATATGGACCACGCCCGCCAGATGGCCGTCCTGGCCCAAAAGCACCACATTCACCTGCTTACCAACTACGAAACCACCTGGTACGGCTCCAACCGCCAGGCCTACCAGCTGGTGCAGGACCACGCGCTCGGCGATATTCGCCGGCTGGTGGCTCACGATGGCCACCAGGGCCCCAAGGAAATTGGGGTCAATAAGGAGTTTCTGGACTGGCTCACCGACCCGGTGCAAAACGGCGGTGGGGCGCTCATTGACTTTGGCTGCTACGGCGCCGACCTCATGACCTGGCTCATGCACGGCGAGCGCCCGCTGTCGGTGATGGCCAGCGCCTTGCACATCAAGCCCGACGTGTACCCCAAGGTCGAAGACGACGTCACCGTCCTGCTCACGTACCCTAAGGCCCAGGGAGTTATCCAGGCTTCCTGGAACTGGCCCTACGCCCGCAAAGACCTCGAAGTCTACGGCCAGACTGGCTCCGTCGTCGCCCTCGACCGCGACCACGTGCGGGTGAGGCGTAGCGAAAAGGAAGCCGCTACCGACGAAACCGTAGCCGCGCCCCCGGCGCCCTACGACGAGCCGTTTGCCTACCTGGCGGCCGTGGTGCGCGGCACCGCCCCCGAAGACGTGCTCTCGGCCCTGCCCACCAATATGCTGGTAGTCGAAATTCTGGACGCCGCCCGCCAGTCCATCAACACGGGCAAGACCGTAACGCTGCCCCGCTAGCTTTGGTGGAAATTAAAAATGCAGAAGTAAAAATTTGACAATCAAATTTTTACTTCTGCATTTTTAATTTGGTACCCGAAATTTTGAGCTGCGCTAGCTCGCCTCGGCCTCGCCGGGGTAGCGCAGGCCGATTTGCTGGCGGATGGCATCCAGCAACTGCATGAGCTCCAGGCTGAAGGCTAGCGGGAGCAACGGGCTTTCCGTTAGCCCCTGGGCCAGGCAGGCCTGCACGTGGGCCGCCTCGTAGTGGTAGCCAATGCCCTCTTTGGGGAATGAAAACCCCTGTGGCTCCGCCTCGTCGGCTAGCTGCACCTGCACGCCCGTAGCCGCGTGAAAGCGCCCGAGCAGCGTCAGCTGCCCCTTGGTACCGTAGAGCACGCAGCGGTTTTCGGTGGTGGCGCCGATGGTGGAGAACAGCGTGGCCGTAGCGCCGCTGGCGTAGGCGAGCGCCAGGGCGCAGTTGGCATCGACGCCGGTAGGCGCGAAGGTCGCCGCGGCCCCGATGGTGGTGGGCGTGCCCAAAAGCAATTTGCTGATAAAGAGCGGATAAACCCCAACGTCCAGCAGCGAGCCGCCGGCCAGCGCGGGGTTAAACAAGCGCCCCTGCGGCTGGTAGTCGCTACTAAAGCCAAAGTCGGCCACCAGGTGCTTCACCTCGCCAATAGCTCCGGCCTGCACCAGCGCCAGGGTTTGAATAATGGCCGGAAAAAAACGCGTCCAGAACGCTTCCATTAAGAAAACGCCCCGCTCGCGCGCTACCCGCAGCATTTCCTGGGCCTGGCTGGCATTGAGGGCGAAGGCCTTTTCGCAGAGCACGGGTAGGCCCGCTCGCAGGCACAGCAGCGTGTGGGCGTAGTGCTCGGAGTGCGGCGTGGCGATATACACCACGTCGACGCCGGGCACGGCCAGCAGCTCTTCGTAGCTGCCCACGGCGTGGGGCACGGCAAAGTCGGCGGCGAAGGCCTGCGCCTTGGCCTGGCTGCGCGAGGCTACGGCGTGCAGCCGGGCCTGCGGCACCAATGCCAGGTCCTGGGCAAACTTGCGGGCGATGTTGCCCAGGCCCAGAATGGCCCAGTTGTAAGTACGCATGTAAAAAGTGGGTAAAGCAGGGAGGGAAAGCGCAAGGTAGGGCTTGCCGCCCGGCGCGCCGCCCGCTGGGGATAGGTCGGTAGGCCGATCCTGAAAATAGTGCTGGTTATCAGGAGGCCGGACGCGTAATGAAAAGCGCGTCAGCCAACTCACGCGCGGACTCGCCGAGTCCACGGTACCCCCAGAAACGCCGCACCTGGCGCATTATGCCGTTCTTTAGGCGTTTTCTGCTTTTTACCCCTCAGCTTTTTCGGGTCCGTCGTTATGACCGTTCGCTTCTTTCTGCCTGCTCACTGGCGTAAAATGCTCGTAGCTAGTCTGCTGGCTAGCTCGCCCGCGCTCGCGCAGCAGCCCACCCCGCCGCTGGGGCTGGTGCCCCTGCCACGCGAAGTAAAAATGGCCGCCGGCACTTACGCCTTGCCCCAAAAAATAAGCATTTTTGCCGCCGGCAAAGATGCCCAGAACGTGGCCAGCCTGCTCCAGGAAATGCTAGCCCCGCTCGGCAAAACCGTAGTACTGACCACCAACCGCCAGGCCGCGCAAATCAAGCTCGGCACGGCCGCCACCGTGGCCGGCGCCGAGGGCTACCAGCTGGTAGTCGATAAGGCGGGCGTGCAGATCACGGCCCGCGGCGGGGCGGGGCTGTTTTACGGCAGCCAGACGCTGCTGCAACTGCTGCCGCCGCGGCCCGCGGCCGCGGCCAGCCTGCCCTACGTGCGCATCACCGACGAGCCCGCGTTTGGGTGGCGCGGGGCCATGCTCGACGTGAGCCGGCACTTCTTTTCGGTCGCGTTTGTGAAGAAGTACATCGATTTCCTGGCTAGCTACAAGCTCAATACCTTTCACTGGCACCTCACCGACGACCAGGGCTGGCGCATCGAAATCAAGAAGTACCCCAAGCTCACGCAGATTAGTGATTTCCGCAAGGAAACCCTCATCGGCGCCCAACAAACCTTTAAAAATCCGGCCGATTTTAAGTACGACGGCCAGCCCTACGGCGGCTTCTACACCCAGGCGCAGATTCGGGAGGTGGTGGCCTATGCCCAGCGGCGCTACGTCACCATCGTGCCCGAAATCGAGATGCCCGGCCACTCGGTGGCGGTGCTGGCCGCCTACCCCGAGCTGGCTTGCCAGCCGGGCACCTATGCTACTTGGACGATGTGGGGCGTCAACGAAAATATCGTGTGCCCGACCGAGCCCACATTCCGGTTCTTCGAGGATGTGCTGACCGAGGTAGCGGCCTTATTTCCGGGTAAATACGTGCACATCGGGGGCGACGAGGCGCCCAAAACCCGCTGGAAGGAAAGCCCCGCCGTGCAGGAAATCATGAAGCGCGAGGGCTTCGACGACGTCGAGAAAGTGCAGGGCTGGTTTAATCGCCGCATCGAAGCGTTTTTGGCCACCAAGGGCAAAAAGCTCATCGGCTGGGATGAAATATTGGAAGGCGGCATCGACGCCAACGCCGCCGTAATGAGCTGGCGCGGCGAAAAAGCGGGCATCGAAGCCGCTAAGCACGGCAACGACGTGGTGATGTCGCCGAGCGGCTACCTCTACATCGACGCCGGCCAAAACCCGCGCCCCCACAGCCCCAGCGAGCCGCTGATGATTGGCGGCTACCTGCCGCTGGATAAAATCTACAACTACAACCCCCGCCCCCAGGAGCTGACGCCCGACCAGCAAAAGCACATCCTGGGCCCGCAGGCCAATATGTGGACCGAGTACATCACGACGCCCGCGAAGGTGGAGTACATGCTGTTTCCGCGGCTGCTGGCCATCTCGGAAGTAGCCTGGCGCCCGGCGGCCAGCAAGAGCTACGCCGAGTTTGTGCCGCGCATGGGCCAGCAGTTTGCCCGCCTCGACGCCAAAAAAATCAACTACCGCGTGCCCGAGCCGCTGGGCCTCGATAGCGCCAGCGCGGTGCACCAGGCCGGCAAAGCCGTGTTTACGCTCCGCTCGGTGGTGCCCGGCGCCCAGATCCGCTACACCCTCGACGGCCACCTGCCCGACGAAACCACCGAGCTCTACACCAAGCCGCTCGCCGTGCCCCTCGGCAGCCGCCTCCAGGTGCGGGCCGTCACCATCACCCCCGGCGGCCGCCAGAGCCCGCCCGCCGAGCTGCTGGTGAGGTAGCGAAACGGGCGCCCGGGCTAGCCCTTGTCAGCCGCAATGTGCCTGTAACCTTAATGCTTACGCAAAAATTACTTGCCATTGCGAGGATGGTGCGCATCAAACAAGGGCGCGGCAATTGTACCGTGGACGCTGCGAGTCCGCGCGTAGGAGCCAGCGGACGTTCACCCGCGCGGACTCGCAGCGTCCACGGTACAACTAGCACGTACCCTGATCTTGAAACCGCTCTAGCCTAATACACTACGGTAAGCGGGCCGCTGTAAGATTTGCCATTGCCCAGGGTGATGACGTAATAGTAGGTACCAACCGGCGCCGGCTGCCCGCTAATGGTGCCGTTCCATTCGTTGCTACGGCTATAGTTTGAGGCCTCGAAAATTTTACTGCCCCAGCGGTTAAATACCAGTACGTGGTTGCTGGGATAGTCCCCAATGTGCGTGATCTGCCACGTGTCGTCCAGGCCATCGCCATTAGGACTCAGGGCGTTGGGAATGCGGACGAGCGGCGTCACCGTCACGGTGACCGAGCTTTGGTCGAAGCAGTCGCCCGTGCCGGCCGAGAGGGTATAGGTAGTCGTAACGGTAGGCGACGCCACGGGGCGCAGTTGGTTGCCGCTGGCAAAGCTTAAGCTCGCGCTGGGCGTCCAGGTTACGGGATAGTTGCCGTTGGCGCGGCCTTCGAGCTCCACCTGCCCGCCTTCGTCAATTTCCTTGTCGGGCCCGGCATCTACGTCCACGAGGGGGCTAATGCCCACGCGCACCGCGTTGGAAGTCACCGTAACCTGATTGCAGGCGGTAGCACTGCGCAGGGCGAGCGTCACCGTTTGTCCGTCGCGCAGCGAAGTGCTGGTAAACGTCGTGCCTTGGGCACCTGCTACGTTGGTTCCGTCTACCTGCCACTGGTACTGTGGGTTAGCCCCCACGTTAGCTGCTTGGTCTAAGCTAAACATTACGGGGGTGGTTGAGCAAGCAGGCAGCGTCGTCGTCGTGCGGATCGTAACGGTGGGCAGGGTTACTGGAGTCAGGGTTACCGTACTGGTAGCCGCTGCCTGGCCACTGGCGCAACTACCGGCAGTTGGCGTTAGCTCTACCCGCACCTGGTCACCACTGGCCAGCGTCGAGCTAGTAAAGGTAGGGGTGGTGGCCGCCAGCACGTTGTTGACAAACCAGCGGTAAGTAGGGGCGGGCCCAGCGTTAGTAGGTGCGGGAGTGAACGTGATAGCCGTACCCGCGCACTGAGCCGGTGGGGTAGCCAGCGTAACGCTCGGTACTACTGGCGCCTGCACCTGCACCGCCACCACGTTGGAAACGGCCGGCCCGCACGCGCCCGCCGTAACCCACCGCCGGTAGTAATAGGTGAGGGCCGGCGCACCGGGGGCATAGGTAGCGCTGGTAGCGCCTGCAATGCTGGCCCAGGTGCCGTTATCCACCGACGATTCCCACTGATAAGTATACGGGCCGGTGCCCCCACTGGCAGCCGTCGTGCTCGTGAGCACCGCAGCGGTAGTGCCGAGGCATAGCGTCTGGTCGGCCCCGATAGTGCCGGGCTTAATGGCCTGATTAACCGTTACGACCACCGTGCCAGAGTTAGCGCAGCCGGTAGCCGTGTTGGTTTCGGTGAGGGTATACGTCTGGGTAATGGGCGCGCCGCTCGTATTGGTCAGCGTCACGGTAGGGGTAGCGCTGGTCGAGCTGCTCAGCCCCATAGCCGGGCTCCAGCTGTAGGTGCTGCCGCTTACGGCTGGTGCTCCTAGCGTAACGGGTGCGCCCGAGCACACAGTATGGGTCGCCGCGCCCACGTTGGCCGCGGGCAGCGGCAGCACCGTGACGGTTACTTGCGTGCTAGCCGGGCAGCCGGTAGTAGTAGCCGCCGTAATCGTGTAGGTTGTCGTCTGCGTAGGGCTAACTGTAAAGGGGCCGGCCCCCGTCAGCGTCGAGGGGCCACCCGCTACGGTGTAAGAGCTGCTGCCCGTGGGCGTGAGCGTAGTGCTGCTGCCCTGGCAAATAGTGAGGTTGCCCAGCACCGTAAACGTAGGCGTCTGGCCTATTGCCACGCGCTGCACTACCGAGTCGATAAGGCAGCCATAGTTCGTCAGGCCCCGCGCCACGAGCGTGCCGGTGCCGGTCGCGTTCCAGTTTACCTGCACCGGGTTGGTGGTGTTGCTGCCGACGATGGTGCCGCCCTCGGCGCGCCAACTTAGCTTGGAGGCGGTACCCCCACTGGCCGTGTAGCTATGCACCGAATTGGGGCCACACACCAGGAGGTCGCCGCTGATGGCAGTTGGCCCCGAAGGCTTAGTCACCGTAATGTGCAGCACGTCGGCTACCGTTTTGCCCGCGCAGCCAGTATCTTTTACCGTCAGGGCTACATCATAGGGAGTAGCGCGGGCATCGCCGCAGCCGGCCGTGAATACTAGCGTGCCGGTTACGGAGCCATTGGCCCCCGCAGTCGTGGCTACGCCAGTAAGGCTACCGGGTGCCACGGTACCGGGTTGGCCGTCAAGAGTCGCATTGTAGCCGCCGGGCCCATCGAGTAGCACGCTATTCAGCGTCATCGTCAAGGGGTTGCCGTCGGCCTGCGTCGCTGTTATCGGCACGCGCAGGGTGCTGCCTGCCTCTATCGTGTAGTTGCGCGGCGTGACCGCAACAGGTGGCAGTACCGGAGTTTTGGTGACTGGGCACGAGGCCACTATCAGCTGCAAGTCGCGCCGGGTAGTGCCAATAAGTACTTCCTGGCCATTGATGGTGCGGTACTCGCTCACATCTACCGCTACCACGAACTTGCCGCCCACTTGCGTTGAGGCGTACCTGGCAATGCCCGTTGCAGCGTCAAGACTAGCCAGGTTGCCCGCATCAGTGCCCAAAGGGGTAGTAGACGCATACCCAGCACCTGGATTATACGAGAGCAGGTACGGCGGTGGAGTGAAAGTAGCAGTGGGCAGTTCCCGACGTGCTCCCGTAGAGCCGTAAGGCCGCCCAAATGAATACACCAGCCGGTCGCCGTCAGCATCTACGGCATTGTTGAGCAAGAAAGTAGTGTCGTGGGCACAGATAAGGGCCACGGCCACATCCGAGAATACCGGTGAGCGATTCGGAATGCGCTGGGGGGCCATCGCAGTGTACAGCGTTAGCGCCTGGTTGGCCGGATCAGTTAGATTAGTGATGTCGGCGTTGCGGGTGCCATCCGTAAATACGGCGTAGTAGCCCTTGGTTGACGACGGCAGATTAACTACGCCAATAAATTTTTGCAGTTGATAGGGCTGCGACACGCCCCTAATTATGCAACCTGGTGGCACCACGGGCGCTAGGCATTCAGAAATTGACGTCTGCGGGATGCTCATCATTCCCGTCTGCATGTACGGAGGGTCGGAGAGAGTAATAGTGGTGTACGGGTAATTGCTAGAAGTCAAAATTATCCGGTTACCAGTAGCTTGATCGTAAATGCCTACATTGGCGGCGTCCCTGATGGCAGCATGGCCACAGTTGTCGTAAACCGTGATGGTTATCTCATAGCGCAGGGGGGCGGCAGCCGGGCCCTGGGCGTCGAGGTAGCGGTAAGTCATTTCGCCACCTAGCAAGTGGTTAGCGCAAGCCGGCTGGGCCATACCCAACGCCAGCAGAACAACTGCCAGCTTTAAAAACAGACCCGAACGACGAAGTAGAGTTGGAAGCATACGGGAATCGAAGGAAGTAGCGGAAAAAGAGTGTCTGTAGCTACTCTAAAAGGTAGGAGGGCGAGTGAATGCGTCGTGAAGATAAAGGCCTTTCACTGTATCAGTAGGTTAAGCCTAAACACTTGCCAGCCGGCGGTGCGCAACACCGCCCGCAGCTGGCAGAGCGTGGCGTGGGTGCGCCGCCCGAATACAGCCGCCAGCACCTGCCCCGTGGCTGCGCCCTCTACCTGCCAGCGCCAACGCTGGCCCTTTTGCGGCGCACGAACGGCCACCTCTCGTTGGCGCCCAGCCGTAAGAACTGGGGGGGTCGGCCACGAAATGAGGGTGTAGGGGCGGGAGCTGGTTCACGGCTTCCATTTTTTTGCCTCCCTCCTCACCGGCTGCGGGCTGATGCCCAGCACCCGCGTTGTATCGCGGATGCCGCGGCCGTATGAGTGCCAAGTCCGTAATGTTAGCCCGCACGCCCGGTACATGGATATTTTGCTGGTACTGGAGGTGGAACGTGCGACGGCAGGCAGTACAGCGGTAATGTTGGCTGGATGCCATCCGTGGCTTTGCCATCCCGATAAACGGCTTGGGCTGCTGGCAGGCGGGGCAGAGAACCATCGCCAATTTACGCTAGTCTACGTGCTCAACACACAACCCTTGATTTGAGGCGGAAGTAAGGCGCTTCGGGCAGCTTGGCGGACGCGTCCCCAGCTGGCGAGCGCTAGCAGGCGCAGACTTGGGAGTACAGAAGACCGACCACTAGGGGCATGGCCGCGCTACCGCCTCCCAACGTATGCACTTACCGAATAATAAAGCCCCAAGATTTTCTGTCTCAATAAACGTAGTATGGCAACCTCCCGTGACCAAGCCCCTGGCGCCGGGCCGCCGCCCGACCAGGGCGCCCGCGGCGGCAGTGATGTTGGCCCGCGCAACGTGCTTCGCGACCGCCAAACCCCCGACCTCCTGAAACACGGGTACTACCACGCTCCGCTTTTTGGAAATGTTTAAGAGCGAACGCTTTGCCGACGTATCGCTTACGTAGTGGTTGGCTCTTACCCCACCTACCCTCGTAAAGGCGCATCTGAACGTGGGCGGCGAGTTTAGTGCGCAAAATTATGAGCACGTAAAGCTTTGAAAATAAAAAAACTTATTATGAACCGTTTGCAAGGAAAAGTCGCCGTGATTACTGGCGCAGCGCGGGGCATTGGCCGCGCCATTGCCGTGGCCTACGCCCGCGAAGGAGCCACCATTATGGGCCTCGACAAGGCGGCGGCCGTCAGCCCAACTACCGCTTACCCGGTGGCCAGTGCCGCCGACCTGGCCGAAACCCAGCGCCTGGTAGAGGCCGAGGGCGGCCGGTTTATCGCCCAAACGCTCGACATCCGCGATCTGCCGGCCCTGCGCGCCGCGGCCACCCGGGCCGCTACCGAGCTTGGGCCGGTCGATGTGTTGGTCGCCAACGCGGGCATCCAGGTATTTGCCCCGCTGCTCGACATGGACGATGCGCACTGGCACGACGTGATCGACACCAACCTTACCGGCACGGCCAATACGGTGCGGGCCTTTGCGCCCGCCATGGCTGCCCGCCAGCAGGGTAGCATCATCGTCACGGCCTCGGGGCAGGGCAAAAAAGGCTTCCGCCATGGGGCCAGCTACGCGGCTTCGAAGTGGGGCATCCTCGGCTTTATGAAATCGGCGGCTCTAGATCTGGGCCAGTACGGCATCACGGTTAACGCCCTGGTGCCCGGTCTGATAGCCACCGACATGACGATGAATGAAACCCGCCTCAAGGAAGCTTACCAGGACTATCGCTCCGACCCGCCCGCCGATTTGACGCCCGAGGAGGCTGCCCAGGTGCGCGGCCCGCGCACGGCCATGCGCCTGCCCTGGCTCGAAGCCGCCGACATAGCTCCCATCGTCGTGTTTCTGGGCTCCGACGAAGCCCGGCACATCAGCGGGGCTAGCTTCGATGTGGATGCCGGCGACAGCGCGCAGTTCACGGCGTAGGCTGGTTAGACTAAGCTTGGATAACATGCTAGTAAGGAGATATTTTATTGCGGTAGCCGGGCTAGGCTGCGCGTTTGCGCAGCCTAGCTTTGGCCAGGCAGCCCGGCTCAACGACTTCCACAGCCTGGCGTGGTTCAGGTACGCGGGCGACCACCAGCTTGCCAGTAAGTGGGCCCTCCACACCGAATACCAGTGGCGGCGCGTCGACCTCGTACGCGACCCGCAGCAGCAGCTCGCGCGCCTAGGTCTGGTGCGCACCCTCACCGACCGGGTGAAAGTATCGGGCGGCTATACCTATTTTCAGAGCCACCGCTACGGCCGCTACGCCGAGGTGCCCGGCCGCCCCGAGCCCGAAAACCGCCTGTACGAGGATATCTCGCTGAGCGACAAGCTGGGCCGCTTGACACTAGGGCACCGCATCCGGCTAGAGCAGCGCTGGCTAGCCACCCGCGACCCCACCGGCAACGGCCCCGTGCAAGAATGGCAGTATCAAAACCGTATTCGCTACCAGCTGGAAGCCGAATTTCCGCTGCAAGGCGCTACCATCGACGACCAGGAGTGGTACCTGACGGCATTCGACGAAGTATTCCTCGGCTTTGGCCAGAATGTGGGCGATAATGTATTCAACCAGAATCGGTTATCGGGTGGCCTGGGCTACCGGTTTACCAAAGATGCCAAGCTGGAGCTTAATTACTTGTACCAGGTCCGCTCGCACGCCGAGCCCGACGCGGCCTCGGGCCAGCCGGTGGTAGAGCTCAATAACGGGTTTCGGCTCAATATCATCTATAACCTGGATTTCACAAAAAAGTCGTGAGTGGCCAGCCCTGCTTGGTTATACTCGTCGTGAAGTCAGTTGCGAACTTACTGCGCAAAAAGTCCTAAACTTGCGAAATGGAATTGCACCTGAGCCCCGCTGAGCGCCAAGCCCTACGAGACCTGCAAGGGCGGTGTC